>Ga0272441_10005540_pt1 | contig 21847 bp, 18 predicted proteins | sample SSMProp6N_FD_193582 | JGI IMG/M metagenome (GOLD analysis project Ga0272441, IMG submission 193582) | Marine sediment archaeal communities from Little Sippewissett salt marsh, Falmouth, MA, United States - SSM-Prop-6N | ecosystem: Environmental > Aquatic > Marine > Wetlands > Sediment ... | reverse complement strand
ACTGGAATTTCCCATGCCTGATCCATCAGGACAGGGACGGCGAAGAAGAGATCCTCTGGGGCGCAACATTCAACATTTTAATGTCTTTTCTCGACATTGTATTTGAGTTTCGCCCGGCTTACACGCACTCCCGGCGAGTTGTGGAACACACACTTCTGCCCGAATACATGACGGGCCAGTAAGGTTTCCCTGTCCACAACGTTTTTCATTCTGCTTCCGGAAACATTGATCCCGCATCATGGACAGTCCCGCACGAACTGTCTCTAGCGGAGATACGAAATGACTTGACAGCGTTTTTCCTTCTATGTAGTTTACGTACTCTGTTACTGAAGACTGTACACTTGATAAAGCTGTGAGGAGTAAATTATGGTTACAAAAAGAGCATCCGAAATCCCACCTTTCATTGTGATGGATGTTTTGGAACGAGCACATGAAATCGAAAGGGAAGGCAAGAACGTCATTCATATGGAAGTCGGTGAACCCGACTTCGACACACCGGAGTGCATCAATGAAGCCTGCCGCAAGGCTATCAGGGATGGCAAGACTCATTATACGCACAGCCTTGGACTGTTGGAATTGCGGGAGGCTATCAGCGAACATTATTTTACCAAATACGGTGTGAACGTTTCCCCCGACCAGATCGTTATCACATCCGGAACATCACCCGCCATGTTTCTCCTTTTCTCTGCCCTCCTTGAAAAGGATGAGGAAATAATCGTGTCGGATCCGCACTATGCCTGCTATCCGAATTTTATTACATTCCTCGAAGGCGTCCCGGTATCGGTCAATGTGTACGAGGAGGAGGGATTTCAGTATACCACCGACGCCATCAGGGAAAAGGTAACCGATAAAACCAGGGGTATAATGATCAATTCCCCCTCTAATCCGACAGGAAATATTTTAAGCGCCGTCCGCATGCAGGAAATCGCATCACTGGATATACCGGTTATCTCCGATGAAATATACCATGGGTTGGTGTATGATGAAGAAGAGCACAGTATCCTGGAATTTACGGATAATGCTTTCGTGTTTAACGGGTTTTCAAAGGCCTATGCCATGACCGGGTGGCGCCTCGGTTATCTCATCGCACCCCGGGAATACATACGTCCCATGCAGAAGATTCAACAGAATCTTTTTATCTGTGCCAACTCTTTCGTGCAGTGGGGTGGCGTTGCAGCACTCAAAGAAGCCGGTGATGATGTAGTCAGAATGAGAACCATATTCAATGAACGGAGAAAGTTTATCACGAAACGGTTGAAGGAAATCGGCTTGGGTATTACGGTGGATCCCACCGGGGCATTCTATATTCTCGGGAATATAAAAAATTATTCAACCGATTCCTACAGGACCGCTTTCGACATACTCGAAACGGTCAATGTCGGCGTCACACCCGGAATAGATTTCGGACGGAATTGCGAGGGGTATCTCCGATTCTCGTATGCCAATTCCATGGAAAATATTGCAGAAGGTCTTAACCGGATCGAGCGTTATTTTCAGGAGCGGAGGGATACGTGACGTATAATAAGGTCGCACTCACAGCCATTGTGTTTGATTTTGATGGCACGCTGGCAGAACTGAATATCGATTTCCCCCTGATGAGGACACGTATCCTGGATCTCATAATCTCTTTCGGAGTGAGACCGGATGGGTTGGAAGACCTTTTCGCCCTCGAGATGGTGGCGGAGGGGGGAAAACTGATCGCTCGCGCGCATCCGGGGCAAGAGTCAGAATTCATCAGGAAGGCGAATGATCTGATAAGAAGTATCGAGCTTGAAGGCGCCCGGAGGGGTAGATTGTTTGAAGGTGTTGAAGACATGCTTGTTGATTTACGAAACCGGAATATAAAAGTCGGCATTGTTACACGGAACTGCTATGATGCCGTCACGTGTCTTTATCCCGGATTAGAAAAATATTGTCATGCCTTCATCACGAGAGAATCGACTGCCAGGGTAAAACCGGATCCGGAACAATTGCATATGGCCCTCGCGGCGATGGATGCCACACCATATCGCAGCGCAATGGTTGGAGACCATCCGATGGATATTTCAGTCGGAAAAAATGTGGGGACCTATACAATCGGAGTCCTCACCGGCTATGCCCACGAAGCACTGCTTCGTGACGCAGGGGCAGATTACATCTTGAAGACGGCAACAGACATTATTACACTGATCTGAGAAAGGCCGTTGAAGACAGCAAAAAACCAAAAGGACAACATCGGATGTTTGAGGTAACCATCAGGAAATCATTTTCGGCCGCTCACACACTTGATATCGGCGGCAAGTGCGAAGACCTCCACGGGCACAATTTCTATGTCGATATCAGTGTCGCCGCACACAAGCTGGACAACGAAGGACTCGTAATCGATTTCAGGATTCTGAAACAATGGGCAGACGAGATTATTGAAGAACTCGACCACACGTTTCTGAATGATATTAAACATTTTCAACACAGTAATCCTTCGTCCGAGCGGGTAGCCGAATACATTTTTGACGGAATGACGGAGAAAGCCCGTTCACGCAGTCTCACCATATCGAAGGTAACCGTGTGGGAGTCACATACGGCATGGGCGACCTATACAGGAGATTCGAGTGTTTGATGTCCAGAACCTGAGAGACGACAGAAATATAGATATTCAGAAGGTCGGCGTCAAGGGAATCAAATACCCTATCATCGTACTCGACAAGATGAACGGAACTCAGTTTGTCAATGCCTCGATCAATATGTACGTCAACCTGCCCCATCACTTTAAGGGCACCCACATGAGCCGGTTTATCGAGATATTGAATGATTACAGGGGGCGAATCAACATCAAGACGTTCAGGCAGATCCTCGAAAAAATGAGAGAAAAGCTCACTGCCGAGTCCTCCCATATCGAGATAGAGTTTCCATACTTTATCGAAAAGCAGGCACCCGTGACCGGTGCCAGAAGTCTGATGGAATACCGGTGCAGTTTCCTCGGGGAAAGCAATGGGGAAAAAAGCGATTTCCTTGTCGGGGTCACCGTGCCCGTCACGACGGTGTGCCCGTGTTCAAAGGAAATCAGCAACGAAGGGGCCCACAACCAGCGCAGCATCGTAACAGTAATGCTCCGCTTTGCGAAGTTCTTCTGGATCGAAGACATAATCAAAATGATTGAAGACTCAGCCAGCGGAGAGGTTTATTCGCTGCTTAAGAGGCCCGATGAGAAATATGTGACGGAAACGGCATTCGGGCGCCCCATGTTTGTGGAAGATGTGGTGCGCAGTGTGGCAGAGAAACTCAATCAGGATGAAAACTTTACATGGTACAGTGTCGAAGCGGAAAATATCGAAAGTATTCACAACCACAGTGCGTACGCATATACCGAGAAGCAGTAAGGTCACGGTGCGAACGAACCAGGGAGACACTGTTCAACACACCGGATCAATGAATACTCCCCTGCCGGCAGGCTTACAGCCTCCCCGACCTGATAATGGCGATCAACAGCCAGATACCGAGAATACCGGCAAGACAAAATCCCAAAAGCCCCGGGATAGAATATCCGAAAAGATGCGGCCCCGCATTCGTCCTGATAATCAAAGATGACCCGACAATTAAAGCTGAAACAATAAGGGCAAAGGCAATCCTGTTGGATGACCTATCCATTTCGAAGATGAATCTCTCCAGCCCCCGGTGTTCAAATCCGATTCGTATATCACCCAGTTTTATCTGCTGCAGGATGTCCCGCAGTTCCTTGGGCATGATTTTAAACAGTTCCGCGATTTCTCCACCGCTGGTTATCAGTTCGTCAAGTATCCGTTTCGGGTGCCAGCGTTCCATCTTTAATCGGGTGATAAAAGGCGTTGCCTTCTCGGTCATATTAAAGTCAGGATCGAGTATCAGACCCAGTCCTTCGGCAATCGACAGTGCCCTTATCATGAGAAATTTATCGAAGGGCAACCGCATCCGGTGACGCGAAATCAGCCCGAGCAAATGCTTCATTACATTTTCGATCCTGATTTCCTTCAAAGGCCTGGCAACATAGAGTTCCATAAAATACGACATATCCGATTCGAGGGATTTTCTATCGGGCTCATCGATGCATTCGACAATTTTCAAAAGCGCACCGACGACTTTGTGCTCATCTCGTGTGACCAGCGCATATACCATATCGGCAAGATGCTCGCGCGACTGGCGATCAATAAATCCCATCATGCCAAAATCGAGATAACAGACGACATTACCGGGCAAAATGAAAATATTACCCGGATGAGGATCACCATGGAAAAACCCATGGGTAAAAATCTGCTGCAATATCAGATCGGCTCCCCGTTCGGCAATGATCGCTCTGTCATACCCTGCACGGTCCAGTTCACCGATATTGGAGGCCTTTATGCCTTTCACGTATTCCATCACAAGCACCCGCTCGGTGGAATAATCTGCAAACACCCGGGGAACATAGACATCCGGATTTTCAAGAAACTGACGGGCAAATCTCTGAGCATATGTGGCTTCAACCGTAAAATCAATCTCCCGGTGCAGCGTACGGGCGAACTCATCGACGATTCTCGTTGGCCGATAGATTTCACCCTCCTCGATATTTTTCTCGATAAGTGTCGCCAGGTGAAGCAGGATCTCGAGATCAACGCCTATTATCGATGTAATCCCGGGACGCCTTACCTTGACAATGACTTCCTCTGTCGTCTTGAGGATTGCATGATGGACCTGACCGATAGATGCAGCCGCCAGCGGAACCTCGTTGAAACGGCTGAATAGATCGTCCACGGAAAGTTTCAGATCCTGTTCAATGATTTCCCGTGCTGCAACACCTGAGAAAGGGGGCACGTCATCCTGGAGTTTTGAAAGTTCCTCAATGAATTCAAGGGGAATCAGATCGGGTCGGGTCGAAAGTATCTGTCCAAGCTTGATAAACGTCGGCCCCAACTCTTCCAGCATCATGCGCACCCGTTCTGCCTTGGAGAGTTTTTCAACGCGCTCGCGTCGCTCGCGGGAAACCATCTGCACGCCGATTTCGATGTACTGGCCGACATTCAGCCTGTCGACAAGGTCGCCAAACCCGTACTTGAACAGCACCGTCAGTATCTGTCGGTATCTGTTCACATGACGATAGGTTCGGGACACCACGCCGATTTTACGGATAATCATCAATCAATCCTTCTGCTTCTGCGAGTCTTCCAGCCGTGCTATCCTGTCCTTCAAATCGACAAATTCGTCGCGCGTGGGAACATTCAGGGTTTTCAGAGTATCCGCCACGATCTGTTCGACCTTGTCCCTCAGGTCCTGTTTCATCTCTTTTGATTTTTTGACCAGATCATCAACGGCGTCCTTCCCCTCTTTTTCTGTCATTTCTCCTTTCTTGATCATCTCTTCGACTGTTTCTTCGATCTTTTCTTTTGTTGCAGTCGCCAGCCCCATCCCGAAAAGCATGCCCTTCCTGATAAATTCTTTCATGCGTACCTCCGCGCTTACGTTACTGTTTTGAATTTTGTTAGTTTATCTCCCTCAGTTTTCAAGGCACCACATGACACGAACATGGATCAGATATCTCCTGCCGATTCGGGATATATGATTCCTACGGAACGCTCCAGTCTCCCAATTGCAATGTTATAATCGCTGAGTGAGTTATAATAATCCGCTTTCGCTCTGGTGAGAAGTGTCTGGGCATCGATTACGTCGGTAGAGGTTGCAACCTGTTCTTTGTATCGTTCGGTGTTGATGCGATAGTTCTCCTCCGCCTGCTCGATTGCTTTTTGTGCGACGAAGATCCGCTTCTCCGCCTCCCTGAGAGAAAGGTAGGCATCCTTGACCTGCAGTGCGATTTTATCCTTCACATCAGTGAGTGAATTTTCCGCCTGCCGCAGCCTGCTCATACTGGCATCGACACTATGCTTCGTTTTCCCCCACTCCCAGAAATCCCACGTCGCCATGGCCATTACATACCATTCTTCCTGATCCTGAAATTCCGTGCCCGCGACAGACGGTTCATCACCGAACTTGGCATAGTTTCCGACAAAATTTACTGCAGGATAAAACTCACTTCGGGCGAGGCCCACGGCTTTCTTGGACTGTTCCACACCGAGCATCGACGCTGCGATTTCAGACCTGTGTTCAAGAGCATACGCAAGACATTCTTTAAGGCTCTTTTCGAACTGTCTGTATTCGAGAATATCTTCGACATCGACCGGGGCATTGATATCCTGGCGTAAAACCGTATTGAACCGGGCCCTTGCGAGGTCAACCCTGTTTTTCGCAATCACCAGCGTCTGCAGTCCGTTTGCAAGTTCAACCTCTGCAAGGAGGAGATCATTTTTCGGGATGATTCCGACATCAAAAAAACTCTGAGCGGTGTCACGCTGCGCCTTACGCTGTTCGACGGATTGCTTTGCAACCTCAAGAATTCGTTCGCCCTTCAATATATTGAAGTACGCTACCTTGACTTCCTCAACCACATCCTGCACGGTAATCGCCTCTTCCAGGCGCGACCGTTGGACCCCCAGTTTACTAATCTCGTAATTGTTCAAAATTTTGCCACCGGCAAACACGGGCTGTGTCAGCATGAGTTCCCATTTGTAATTATCCTTCGTGCCAGTCTGAATGGTGCCGATACCCGATATTCTCGTTGAAGGAGTCTCGTCACTCCTGATATAGCTATAAGAAGTCGACAACCGGGGAAGGAAACCTGTCAATGCCTGCTTCCGCTCGGATTCGGACACTTCTATGCCTTCTTTCGCCGAACTGACTACTACACTTCGTTTGAGTGCGCTTTCGATACTCTCTGCGAGGGACAGTATGCGCGTACCTTCTTCGGCAGATGCAATGGCTGCGAACAACACCACAGCCATCAGGACTCCGCCGCATATATTTCTATAACGTGCTGCTATCATTTAAATATCACCCTCCTTGCAACTGCCGCACAGTTCTCTGAAGCAACTTTCTCACACAGATCACACAGCTAGTGCGCTTAAAAAAGCCGGACTTCCGGCTTGATTCTCGGGAGCCTGCCCTTACCCGCACCGAATATGCGGAGCAAATCCCCCCACCCGAACATACCTGATACAGTATACGATCTCATGCTCTATTAATCAAACTCAACGAATTTATCTTTTGTAGCACCGCATACGGGACATTCTTCGGGAAGAACGCCATCAGAAACATACCCGCACACCGAACAGACGTAATATACAGTGACACGATCCGCCATGATATCGTCGAGCGCCTTTTTGTAGAGCCCCGCGTGCACTTCCTCTACATCCCGGTTCTGTGTAAAAAGCCAGGCGGCACCCTTCTCACCCTGATCGTATGCAAGCTTGAGGAATTTGTCATACGCCACCTGGGCAACACCGGTTTCCGATTCGAAACTTTCCTGCAGGTTTTCCTCGGTTGTTCCGATTTCTTTCAGAACCCTGAGAGCAAGTGCCCCATGAATCTCTTCCGAAAACGCAATGACGTGAAAGAGCTTTGCTATCTGCGGATACCCCTCCTCTTCAGCCTTTTTGGCGAAGACCTTCAATCTCAACGCGGCCTTGGCCTCACCTGTATACACCTGATGCATGGCATCTTTGACCTTCTTATCCATTTATTTTCGCTCCTTTCTCCGATATCGACCCGTTCACATTCATTCGTACCACCCACCATGACAGACAGCATCGTCGTCGGCAATAGCGCCATATCATGCGGGTCATGTTACACATATCATTTTCCCTTCCATCGAGAAGCCCGGGACACGCGCATGCCCACCCATTACACGCCAGTTGCCATATTCCTCAGTGTGCATTGCTCTCCATGCGTGTAACATCCGCACTGCACAGAACAACGTGTATTATCAAACCTGACGTTGAAACATTGCGGAGTGATCACCACCGGCAAGAAACGAGAGGTATCCTAACCATTGTCGGATGCAGACATGGCCCGTTTGCCCTGGTATCCGCCGGCAATGATCGCAAAGCCTCAGACGGCATGTAGCACCGCTGAATTCGATTAATCCTCAGGCGAGAATTCGTCCTTATCGGCACCACACACAGGGCACGTCCAATCATCGGGAAGATCTTCGAACGGTGTATTGGGAGGAACGCTCCCCTCCGGATCTCCTTTTTCCGGATCGTAGATATAACCGCAGATTCCACATACATATTTTTTCATTGTCGTCTCCTCCTGTTCACCATTTTAATTATTCACAATCTCAAAATCGCACGCCTTCATTCCGCCCTCTCGGCAAGCATCCCGGCAATGCGCACGCCCAGCGCAAAACATTGTGTCAAGACATCAGAATCGGGCACATGCTGGGCGGTGATATCCTCTCCTACAATTTCCACTTTCATATCGTTCAGTATATCTCTCAGTTGACGCACGGACTCGCCACTCCAGCCATAAGACCCGAACGCAGCCCCGATAAGATTTCGCGGTCGCAGGCCCTTCAGATAGGTGAGCACATCCGCCGTCGCCGGAAACAGATTGTTATTCAGGGTGGGTGACCCGACAATAAGAGCCCCGGCATCAAGAATTTCATATGCAACATCGCTTCGATGATTGTGCTCCAGAGACAGAAACCGTACCGATGCACCACCTTCCGCAAGACCTTCGCTGATTGCCCGCGCCATCAGTTCCGTACTGTGCCACATGGTCGAATACACAATCACCGCTTTCTTCGTCGGTTTTTGTAAGGCCCATGCCCTGTAGTTTTCAAACACTTTATCAATATTTTTGCGCCAGATCGGCCCGTGATCGGGTGCGATCATATCAAATTCATAGTGCAGATTCGTAACCTTCTCCATGAGTTTTAACACGAGTGGCGAGTATGGAAGCAAAATGTTGGCATAATAGGTTGCCCCCTCATAATCAAGAATCGTCCTGTCAATTTCGTCGGCGAATCGTTCTGAAGTCGCCAAATGCATTCCGAACGCGTCATGTGAAAATAACAGTTTTTTTTCCTTAAGGTATGCGAACATGCTGTCCGGCCAGTGCAGCATCCGAGTTTCAAGAAATGCAAGCGTCATATTTCCGAGGTGAATCGAATCACCGTCCTTCAGGGGGGTAATCCCTTTTTCAGTGTGAAAAATCTTTCCCAGGGTTTTAGCTCCCATCGCAGATGCATACACGGCATTCGGCTGCACCAGTGCCATCAGGTCCTGAAGACTCCCGGAGTGATCCATCTCGGAATGATTCGAAACCATTATCTCAATATCCTTCGGCTCGGTCACCGATGCAATGCGGGAAAGCATTTCAGCTTTAAACGGTATTCTGACCGTATCAATCAGTGTTATTTTATCGGCCATGATGAGATACGCATTGTATGTTGTTCCTCGCCGCGTCGTATACCCGTGAAAATCACGGCTGTTCCAGTCGATGGCCCCGACCCAGAATACGTGATCGCTTATCGGTACCGCCTTGTAAAAATTTGTCATTGTTTCCCTCCTTGTCTTTTGAAAAAACGTATCGTTAGGCTGTACGCGGAATGCCCTCACATATGTAAGGAATTTTATTATTTTATGCAGATTCTTGCAAATGAAACTTTGGCAGGTACAGAGATACCGGTGGAAAAAGAAATCGATTGAGGACAGCGTTATGTTGAATTTTATTATTGCGTGTGTGCATGTGATTTCTGTGGTCGTCTCCCTTTCCTGCTCTTGCTCAACTATGCGGCAAATCGTATGACCGATATGCACCTGTATCATCGTGCATTGATTATTTTATGGTTGTCCAATGCGGACTTTTAAATAATTTCCTTGCCTTTCCTGGATATGTTTCCTAAAATGCATAACGATAGTAAGGGTTTCTAAACAGTCAGGCATTATCATCACCCGGAGGCACCACATGGAATATGAGGTTATTATTGTCGGAGGCGGTCCCGCGGGTATCTTTGCAGCATTAACCCTGTGTAAACTCGGCGTTGATGATGTACTGCTGATTGAACAGGGCAAGGACCTGCAGGAACGGGAGCAGGCGGAATCAAAAGATATCCTCCGTGGCTGGGGCGGCGCGGGTGCATACAGCGACGGCAAGCTTACGATCTCAACGGATGTGGGTGGGCATCTGGGAGAATTCCTGAATCAGAAGACATTACATGAACTGCTGGTCAGCGCCGACAAAATGTATGTTGAGTATGGTGCACCGGACAGGATATTCGGAGACATATCGCCCGAGGTGGAAGAACTGGCCGACAGAGCCCGCCAGGCGGATCTGGAATTTCTGCCTACCAGAATCCGTCATATCGGAACGGATAATTGCCGCAATGTCCTGGCCAACATGTACGACACTCTGTCAGGCAGAATACTGATACGAACCAACTGCGCCGTCAAAAATCTTGTTGTGAACAATAATGAAATCAGTGGTGTCACACTTGAAAACGGTGAAATACTGCGAAGTCGCTACGTCATTGTGGCCCCGGGACGTTCGGGTGCGCGCTGGATGAAAAAAGAAGCGGAGGCACTGTCCCTCAAGACCAAGGCGAGTCCCGTCGATATCGGTGTACGGATCGAACTGCCGGCTATTATCATGAAGGAAATTACCGATATCACATACGAATCAAAACTCATTTACTATTCCAAGACATTCGACGACAGGGTCCGCACATTCTGTATGAACCCTTACGGCGAAGTGGTCAACGAGGAACATGCCGGCGTTACCACGGTCAACGGTCATAGCCATTCGGTTAAAAAAAGCGAAAACACCAACTTTGCCATACTCGTCAGTAGTATGTTTACCGAGCCGTTTGACGATCCGATCGCCTATGGACTTTATATCGCACGCCTGGCAAACCTTATCGGCGGCGGCACGATTATTCAGCGGTTGGGTGATCTTCTGGCAGGCAAGCGGTCCACAAAGGCACGGATTGATCGCTGTCTGACAAATCCAACCCTTAAAAATGCAACACCCGGTGATCTCAGTTATGTGTTCCCCTACCGGCACCTGATGAACATCATCGAGATGCTTGAGGCCATGGATCGCCTAGCTCCAGGACTAAATTCACGACATACCCTTCTTTACGGCGTTGAAATCAAATTATATTCAAACAGGATTCATGTATCAAGAGACTTGGAAACCGACATCAGAAATCTCTTTGCCATAGGTGACGGTGCCGGCATTACCCGAGGGTTGCTGCAGGCATCGGCAAGCGGTATTCTTGCCGCCCGAACAATCGTCGGCAGAAACCAGTTCTGATAACCTCCGAAGGCCGCGACGCGTATCCGGCGGCAGGCAGAACATACTCTCTATGAATTGGCATAATCATAAGAGGAACTTGCATAAATCGAACCGAGAACAGGATTAACGTGGACACACCCAATCTCAAGAGACCGAAATTCAGAATAATGCCGAAAATGACATTGGCATTCCTGGGTTTGACATTCTCAGCCCTTTTGATTTCAGGCTATATCGCCCTGACGGGTATTAAAGATGTCGGCAGGTATGCCCTTGAAAGCAGCTCATATCTAAGTCACAGTGCAACCACCGACAGCACGAATGCCCTGGAGGCCCTTGGCGAGAAAATCATTGGACAGAAGGCCCGGGATGTGGCGGTCCAGTGTGAAATCTTTATTAAATCGCATCCCGACATGACTATCTTCGATCTTCAGAAAGATCCCGATTTCAGGAAGATTGCCATACAGCCTATCGGTAAGACCGGGTACACAATCCTGTATGAAAAGCATACAGGCATCATGAGAATGCACCCCAACCCTCAGCTTGTGAATTTCGATGTGCATAAATTGCAAAGTACCTTGCCGTCGTTTTGGGGAATATTTGAGCCCACACTCGACGGTTCCCACCATAGCGGATATTACAACTGGGAAGAACCCGATGGTAGTATTAGGCAGAAATTCATGTACATGGTTCCCGTAAAAGATTTGCATTACATGATCGCCGCCACCACATACATCGATGAATTTTCAAAACCCGCCCTTGAGATCGAAAAAAAGATCGCCGTTTCCAATGCGAAAACGGGCCAACATATCAACAAAAGGATCGAAAGCACGCTCAATTCATTCGTCGTTCTCTTTATTATTTTAATGCTGATTGTGACACTCACTTCATATCTTCTTTCAAGAATGATCACATCACCGATCCTGACGTTGAGCGACGGGGTCAAAGCACTCGGAAGGGGAGAACTCGGGTACAAGGTTCATGTCGTTACAAATGACGAATTCGAGGAACTGGCTGCCCACTTTAACAAAATGACATCGGATCTCAAAGATTACATGGAGAAGCTGCATTGCACAACTGCCGAGCAGGAACGCCTGTTGAAGGAACTGGAAATTGCCCGCGGCATCCAGCAGAGTATCCTGCCAAAACTATACCCCTCTATCGCCGGCATCGACCTTGCCGCCACCAATATATCGGCCCGCGAAGTAGGAGGTGATTTCTACGATTTTGTGCCGATTTCAAAGGATCACTGGGGTCTCACAATCGCAGACGTATCCGGCAAAGGAATGCCGGCAGCAATTTTCATGGGACTTTCGCGTACGATCGTCAGAGCCAGCACTACGGGAAACATCGATGCCTCATCTGCTATCAGGCACGCGAATGAACTGATTTGCAGAGATTCCACATCGGGAATGTTTGTAACGCTCTTCTATGCCGTCCTTAATTCAGACGATCTTACAATGAACTACGTCAATGCAGGACACAACCCGCCGCTTCTGTTCAAAAAGGACACCGGCACCGTTATCTCCCTTGAGGCCAAGGGAATACCTCTCGGCATCACAGCCGATCTGACAATCGAGGAAAGTCGGATTGCGCTCTCAGAAGGAGATGTCCTGGTGCTCTACACCGATGGCGTGACTGAGGCGATCAATGCTCGTAAAGAGGTGTTCGGTGAAGTGCGGCTCAGAACCGTTATTCAAACCCATTTGTCTCTGTCGGCCCAGGATCTTCTCGATACTGTCCAGAATGAACTTATTGCGTTTGCAGGCACTGAGCCCCAGTATGACGATATCACCCTTGTAATCATGAAAGTGACGGGCTGAAAACGTCCATCACTGCCTCTGCCATATACCGGTACCCCACCATATTCGGGTGTACATTATCGAATTGCACAAGACTTTCGAACTTTACGCCCCCGGCGATCTTCTGTTGCCAGTATTTGTGGACCCGCACAACCGGCAGGTTGTGCTTTAGGGCCAGGTCTTCAAGCACGCGGTAAAACCGGTCTATGAATGCATTGTCTTTCGCCCCCCCAAGGCAGACGGACGTCACGATTACTATCTCAGTCTCTTCGCATTCGTGGATCTCTTCGACGATTGCCTCCATGCTGCACCTGAACTGCTCGGGTGAACATCCTACAAATGCATCATTCAGGCCGAACTGCACGAGGGCGCAATCCGGCCGGTGCCGAATGACATCGTTCCTGACGCGACTGACCCCGCCCTGGGCGGTATCGCCCGGTATGCCCCTGTTCATAATACGTATCGCACTATCCGGATACTCGGCCCGCAGGAATTCCCCTAAAAAATCAAGATATCCCTTGCTCACCATCCACCCATAAGTCAGCGAGTCACCCAGTGCCACAATCAGTGTCGGCTCTCCCGACAGAATTTTTGCAATTGTCCTGTCTGCTTTCATCGGTTGTGTTTCAGATCTCCGCGCCTGTATTGTCATGGTCGTAGTGTGCGAGAATCGATTTGTCAAGCATAATCGCACAATCAAGGAACGCTTGCATATTTAAATATATGGGTTTATATTGAAGAATCTGTAAAAAGTGACGATATATGAAATTATAGCACCCATGGAGATTATAGAGGGTATATTTGATGAGTCTTTTTCAGCCCAAACCGGTACTCAAGCCTCAACACTCAAACACACAGATATCCGAACTGGAGGAAAAATTACTCCTTCAGAAAGCCGTACACCACATCACCAACCGTATTAATGCCGCCCAAAATATCAAGCAGATAATCGTCGATCTCAAAGACGGTATTCTCAACCTTTTCGACGCATTTCTCATTACCATCTATGTCGCCGATCACAGGCACGGCGAACTTTATTCCATGTTTGTGGCGGGCTCCACATTGAATGAAATCAGGGTTCCCATTAACAATAAAAGTATCGCGGGCTGGGTTGCGAACAACAGACGGCCTATCAATATTGCCGATGCCTACAACGAACAGGAACTCAAAAACATCGATCCCGACCTCAACTTCGACAGAAGCTGGGACCAGAAATCCGGGATAAGAACCGCCCAGATCCTGGCGGTCCCAATCCTTCATGACGACATTGTCAGGGGTGTGGTACAGATTCTGAATAAAAAAGGCGGCAATCGTTTCTCGGAAGAAGAGCAGTCGTTTCTCGAAGAAATTGCCGGTGTGATCGGAATTGCCATACACAATCAGGATCGAATCCGGAAAAAGAAAAAATCGAAATTCGATTACCTGCTGCGGTGCGGGTTGATCAAAGATGAAGACCTGGAGTCCTCATGGGAAGAGGCAAAACGAAACAAACAGACGATCGAAGATTATTTAATGCTCAACTTTCAGATTCCCAAGGTGGAAATAGGAAAATCTCTGAAAGAATTCTATAACTGCGATTTCATCACGTTCACCGATAATTACCCTATACCCTTCGATCTGCTCAGGAACCTGAAGGAAGAGTATCTGCGCCGGGAGATGTGGGTACCCCTTGAACGTACGGCCGAGGGCAAAATCAAGGTTATCGTCGACGATCCCAACAATATCCTCAAGAGAGACATGATCGAAAATCTTCTGAAAACGGCCTCGGTTGAGTACGATGCCGCCCTCTACGAAGATATTCTTAAATTCATCAATTATTTCTACCAGAAAGACGAAGGCACCGCATCCATCAGCGACCTGGTCGGCAAGCTTGACGACGACTTCGAGGCCTACGAAGAGGAAGAAGACGGGGTGTTGGAGTCCGACAGCATCGTGATGCAGCTTGTCAACAAGGTAATTAATGATGCCGCTATTCGGGGTGCGTCGGATATTCATGTCGAGCCGAGTCTTATCAGAAAGAACGTTGAGATCAGATTCCGTGTAGACGGAGATCTGACACTGTATCAGAATGTTCCGTTCAGTTATCGTTCCGCCATCGTTTCGCGTATAAAAATCATGTCCAATCTGGATATTACCGAGCGGCGTATCCCCCAGGACGGCAAGATTAAATTTAGGCGACCGAACGGTGAGGACATTGAACTGCGCGTGGCAACGGTCCCAACCCAGGGCAGTGTCGAGGATGTGGTCCTCAGAATTCTGGCCAAAGGTGAAACCATGCCGCTGGAGGCAATGGCCCTCTCGCCTTATAATTACAAGACCATGGTCGATCTTATCGAAAAACCCTACGGCATGATCCTTTGCGTGGGGCCGACCGGATCCGGGAAGACCACCACCCTGCATGCCGCTCTGCGTCACATCAATAAACCGGAAACCAAAATCTGGACGGCCGAGGATCCCGTCGAGATCACCCAGCAGGGGCTGCGCCAGGTACAGATCAATCCTAAGATCGGCTTCGATTTCGCCCATGCCATGCGGGCATTTCTGAGGGCGGACCCCGATGTCATTATGGTCGGAGAGATGCGTGATTACGAAACCGCCAAGACGGGCGTCGAGGCATCCCTTACCGGTCATCTGGTCTTCAGCACCCTGCATACCAACAGTGCTCCGGAAACCGTCGTACGGCTCCTCGATATGGGTATAGACCCTCTGAACTTTGCCGATTCACTGCTGTGCATCCTAGCCCAGCGTCTTGTACGGACACTTTGCAAGCAATGCAAAGAGGAATACCATCCCCCGGAGGAAGAGTATAATGAAATGGTCAGAAACTACGGTGAAGATCAATTCGCTGCGTTGAACATTCCGTATAATGATGATTTCAAACTGCACCGGCCCAAAGGCTGCAAGCTCTGCGGCAACACGGGATACAAAGGGCGAATGGGGCTGCATGAACTTCTGGCATCGACTGACGAAATAAAGAGAATGATCCAGAAGCGCGAAAGTGTGGAAGCGTTGCGCGAAATCGCCATCTCACAGGGTATGACGACCCTGCTCCAGGACGGCATCATGAAGGTAATCCAGGGCCTGACGGACCTTCCCCAGGTGCTGAGGGTGTGTATGAAGTAAGTTTTAGGTTTTAGGTTTTATTATTTTTTAAGTTTTAGGTTCTGAGTTACTCTGTACCCTTTGCCTGTCATGGTGGTGTCTGGCGGCATTTTTTCTTACTTACAGCCACTGATGATCACAGATCGCATCAGCGTGATAACGCCGCATATGTAGAGGTACCACCGTCTCCATGGTATCCGCGTCATTGCAACTTTCCCGCGAGGAATTCCTGCAAACGCTTCCATGATTTTTTGTCGGCAACCGCCTGATAACGGTCACTATCAAACACGGTAAAGGCATGTCGCGCACCGCCGTAGGTTATCATTTCGTGAGGAATGCCGGCCGCTTCCAGTTCTTTGGCCAGAGTCGCGAACTGTTCCATGGTAATGGCCGAGTCCGCCGTCCCATGCATAATTAGAATTTCTCCCCGCGTTTTGGCATAACTTTGTCCCTTCGGTGTGGCGAGACCACCATGAAATGTGACAAACCCCTTGAGAGCTTCCCCGGACCTCGCCAGTTCAAGCACCGCCGCACCACCGAAGCAATAACCAACGGCAATGACATTGTCGACGGCGGCGCCTCGGGCCTTCGCCTCAGCCAGAGCCCCCTTCATCAAAGCCCGCATCTTTCCCCTGTTTTTGTATAGTTCACCGGTATGCGCCCGTTTGTCGTGTATCTCCGTTGGTCGCACCCCAGCTCCAAACAAATCGGCGGCAAATACGGCATAGCCCATCTCCGCCAGCATATCGGCCCGCGTGATCTCATAATCCGTGAGACCATCCCAGTCATGAATCAAGAGAACAAAGGGCGCCCGATGCGCAGGGGAAACGTAATATCCCTCATACGATTGCCCATTGACCTGATACGTCACCGATACACCGGTGGCACCAAAGGCAGCCGATGAAACTATGAAAAGACAAAAAACACTCATAAAATATCGCATTAGACTATCCTCCTTTGCCATTCGTAATGCGACAGACAACTGACGCGACATTCAGGCAGTCTGTCTCGTTCATACCGGGCCGGACCGATGAATCCGGCTTGACGAATGAGCGGAAACATGTCATAGGCTGCCGGCACACAATCTAGGGATTGAAGGCAACGTGCGTATGTTTCCCCGACATGCTCTCGAGTAGCATTTCACATTAGACATCACTATGCCTGCGATGAAGACCGGGGTCGATATTTCCGGCAGATTAGTCCTTTTTTACTCTTCGAGTGCTTAAGGCGGCGTCTCTTCAGCAGTGATGAAGATTTCAGATATCGTATTCCGACTGCCTCGGATTGTGTGGAGGTCACTGAAACGTTACATGGTAAGAAGGTACACAGATTGTATAGAAGGTTATCCACTGCTCATTTTATCAAGTTCAGGAAGGTATAATAATACATATAAGGGTTAAAACGCAATTGTTATAAGACGGAATACACATCCTGATACAGGGGGTGGTGCAAGAAAGAGTTTACAATCCTATCTCTTGCGGACGTTCAGCGGCCCTCCGATGACGCCTGAACATCCGCGGGGGGAACAGACAGCCGCCATTGCATGCGGCATCACGTATTTTTCTTCATGGCGAGGATGACCGGTAATATCCCGGTTGTGGACTTTTTCACTTTTTTATTTTTTTCTGCCAGTCGGCGAGCATGTTGAGGGCCTCCAGGGGTGTGAGGGTTGCAACATCCATATTCTTCAGGTCGTATAGGATATAGTCGGCATCATCCATAAAGAGTGACAGCTGGGCAGTCTCGTTGCCTGCATCGGGGGCCTTGCCCTCGGCAATTTTGGGCATCCCCACTTCATCAAGTTCGCCCCTTTCCAGGTTGGAGAGGATTTCGTTGGCCCGGGTAATGACATCACGCGGTACGCCTGCGAGACGGGCAACCTGAATCCCGTAGCTCCTATTGGTACCTCCCGGTACTATGTTCCGTAAAAACAGGACCTGATCGCCCCACTCCTTAACGGCGATGCTGTAATTTTTAACCCCTTCGCGCGTCCGGGTCATGTCGGTCAACTCATGGTAGTGGGTCGCAAACAGCGTGCGGGCTCCGAGAACGGCATCGTCATGGATATACTCGGCCACGGCCCAGGCAATGCTCAGGCCATCGTAGGTGCTGGTACCCCGACCCACTTCGTCCAGCAGGATCAGGCTTCTCGACGTTGCATTCGTGAGGATATTCGCAACCTCTGTCATTTCCACCATGAAGGTGCTCTGCCCCCGGGCAAGGCTGTCGGCGGCCCCGACGCGGGTAAATATTTTGTCGGCCACGCCAATCCGTGCCTTCGTAGCGGGGACAAAGCTTCCCATCTGAGCCATCAGCACGATAAGGGCAACCTGCCGTATGTACGTCGACTTTCCCGCCATGTTCGGGCCGGTAATGATGAGCAGGCGGTTGCTCTCGCAGTCGAGCAGCACGTCATTGGGGACAAATCCGTCGCGCAGATCCATGCGTTCAACCACAGGGTGCCGCCCTCCCTCAATTTCAATAAGGTCGTCATCACTGACAACGGGGCAACAGTAATTATATCGTTCGGCCACCTCGGCCATTGACACGAGGGCATCCAGGTCGGCAAGGAACGATGCCGTTTTCTGAATTACTCCGATCTCTCCGGCTACCCTCTCCCTAATATCGACAAAGAGCCCGTATTCCCGATCTTTGCGCGTGTCCTCGGCATTCAGGACCGTGTATTCATATTTTTTAAGTTCTTCATTGATGTAGCGCTCCGCATTCACGAGGGTCTGCTTTCGTATGTAGTCTTCCGGCACAAGATGTGTGTTTGTCTTCGTTACCTCGATGTAATATCCGAATACATTGTTGAAACCGACCTTGAGAGTGCCGATGCCCGTTTTCTCGCGTTCCCGCGCCTCGAGTTCGGCAATCCATTTTTTCCCGTCTCGACTTGCCGAAATCAACTCGTCAATCGTCCCGTCATAGCCTTCCCTGATGATATGTCCCTCGCGGACGGTCACCGGCGGTTCTTCAACAATAGCCCTTTCAATTAGATCCACCATATGCGGCAGCTCATCCAACCCCCGTGCGATATCGACCAGAAGCGGGGCTTCCATGTGCGCCGTCGCATCCTTGACCTTGGGAATGGCCTTCAGGGATTCCTTGAGGGCGATGAGGTCACGCCCATTCGCCAACCCCATGACGATGCGGCTCCCCAGACGTTCCAGATCGTACACCCTCGAGAGTAACTCGTGAAGGTTCCGCCGGTCCAGGTGCCGCTCTTTGATCTCTGCCACGGCGGCAAGTCGCTTTCTGATATCCTCCGCATTGACCAGGGGATAATTCAACCACCAGCGCAGTTTTCTCCCACCCATGGCCGTGGCCGTCTGATCGAGGACATGGATCAACGATCCGTGTTTCCTGTTATCCTGAATCGTGGTAAACAGTTCGAGGTTTCTTTTTGCGTTGGTGTCGAGTACGAGGTAATGCCCGGCGTTATGGTGCCTGATGGTGTTGACATGGTGGATTTTATCCTTCTGGGTTTCCTGTATGTACCGAAGCACCGCACCTGCTGCGGACGTCATGGCACCATGACCGGCGAAATCATTTTCCTTTAATACATCGGACGAAAAAAATTCAGAGAGCAGGGTCAATCCATCGTCGGCGTCGAAATACGCGGGCGGATAGGAATTGATCCGGCAATTGTGCATCTCGCGTGTAAAGAACTTGAACAGTGCCTTGTCGCTGACATCATCGCTGATCACGATTTCCCTGAAATCGAGTCCGGCGATTTCATTGAGGAGAAATTCCCGGTCCTCCGATTCGGTGACCCAGAATTCACCCGTCGAGATATCGACGAATGCGAGCCCCAGGCGATTCCCGTTGAATGCCAGCGCCGCCAGGAGGTTATTTTCCTTAGCAGTAAGATTATCCGAATCCACGACGAGACCCGGTGTCACGACCCGTACAACGTCCCGTTTCACGATTCCCTTGGCTTCTTTCGGATCCTCGACCTGTTCGCAGATGGCAACCTTAAAACCGCGTTCCACCAGCTTTGCGATATATGCTGCCGCCGCATGGTAAGGCACACCGCACAGAGGGATGCTGTTGTCTTTGGTCTTGTTTCTGGAAGTGAGGGTTATTTCAAGTATCTTCGATGCGACAACGGCATCGTCAAAAAACATCTCGTAGAAATCACCCATTCTGAAAAAAAGGATGCAGTCGTTATACTCCTCCTTGATTTTCACGTACTGTCGCATGGCAGGAGTAAGATTTTTCATTCCCACCGACCGCCATTTTTCTTTTCGAGATCGATGTAATTGCCGGTACTGCCCCCTCCGCCGCCGTGACGTCCCGGGATCAGCGAACTGAGTATCCAGTTCACGATGCTGATGATGAGGGAACCGAAGATGGCCGTCCAGAAGCCATATACGTAAAAGCCCCCGATGACTCCCGATGCCATTTTCAGCATGATGGCATTGATGACGAAGGTGAAAAGCCCCAGACTCAATATATTAATGGGAAGGGTGAGAATAATGAGCACGGGCCGAAACAGGGCATTCAGAATTCCCAGGGTCGCTGCCGCAAAAAAAGCGGAAAAAAAATTGTCGACATGAATGCCCTCCAGCATATACGAGGCACTCATGATGGCGACTGTAAGTATCAGCCACCGAATAAATAATCCTGCCATATACCACCTGCCTCTGCATTTAAATCGATGTTCGCCGTTGTACGGACGGCGATTCATGAAATACGGTTCCCCATTCTTTAGCAGGCAAATCACCGTGCGTCAACCCGCATCACCAAGTCAGTCAACTGACCAAGAAATGCACAGATGCGGGGCATGCATCACCTCGCGGCACCGCTGCGTTGTTCATAGACCTCAAACGCACTTTTCTCGGCCCCGCACTGGGGGCATACCCAGTATCCGGGTAGCTTCTCAAACGGTGTGCCGGGTGGTATCTTAAAGTATGAATCACCCCTGGCAGGGTCATACACATATCCGCAGGCGGTGCATACGTATTTTCTCATCGTCGCCGCACTGCTCCCTGTCTTTGCCTCTCCCCTTGCCGGAACCGCCCCCGATATTCCGCCCCATCCCGCAAGGAACAACGCGAAGGCTCCGGCAATATACGTCAGGAAGGCACGCCGGTGTGTATACACTGGGATACTCTTGTCAATCATGATGATTTCTCCCCCAGAAATCGTGGAGTGCGTCTGTCGATTATGCAATGCTCGAATACCGACCGTATTTTCACCACAAGGATAGCATGTAATAAAACGGTCATCACGGGTTACCGAATGATAACCCACTGGTACTCCCGGATGTGATCCAGGAATTCATAGAGAATTTCATGTTCGTCAGAGGCACACGAGCCCAGGGTAAATATTATTCTCATCTTTTCGGGCTTCTTTATGCCGACGATATCGATTAATGCACCTCTGCTTACCTCTCTGCCCCAATGCCGGGCAATTTTTTCGAGGTGTGAAAAACGGATGGTAAATTCACTATGTCCCTTTAACCGTATCCTGCGCGGGTAACCGTCCAATTCAAGTCCCTTGCGCAGAAATGCAAGCTCATCGGAAATAATCGGATCACTCGAATGTTCCGAAATAAATGCCGACATCCCCTCCCGACAGATCTTTTCGGTCAACAGGATGGCACCCATGTTGAAATTGAATCTATCATGTGAAGGAATATCCAGGCCATAGCGTTCTACGAGACCCGACACTTCATCTGGCAGACGTACCGGATCAAGGTCAGTCCATGTATCAAAATCACCAATCACTTCATTAATGATGATAACATCGAGATTACGCAGTGCCGGCAGCAGCGCGGTCGCGTCGGCATGAATAAAATCTACCATGGCAGACCACGGCGC
>Ga0272441_10005538_pt1 | contig 21859 bp, 25 predicted proteins | sample SSMProp6N_FD_193582 | JGI IMG/M metagenome (GOLD analysis project Ga0272441, IMG submission 193582) | Marine sediment archaeal communities from Little Sippewissett salt marsh, Falmouth, MA, United States - SSM-Prop-6N | ecosystem: Environmental > Aquatic > Marine > Wetlands > Sediment ... | reverse complement strand
GCTATTTCAGATGCTCGCGCTAGCTGAGAGCCGCAGGAATCAGATCGAATCGGCCACCGAAAATGTACTCGCGCTAGGTGCCCTCTCCGGTGCCGCAATCGTCTCTGGCCTCGTTGCCGCCAGTGTTCCTGGGTCAACCTCTTACCTACGATAAGCACTCGCTTTCTGTAACGTTCAGGACTCTGTTGGATGTAGCGTTAGGAGTCCGCACGAGCAACGTGCCAATTCGCCCAGCGGAGATTTCTCATGAATGGCTTCACCCGTGGCCCAAATTGACAGGAGCTCTTCTCGATTTTTCCGCTCCCGCAAGAGTTCTTATCGCAGAAGCAGCTTCGTAGCGAGCTTCACTTCAGGAACCAGATACGATTCACCGCCACAATCCGGTGCATCCATGCTGCATCTACCTGTACACTCGGTGCACGCATCCCGATGATAAGCAGTTCTAGCCTGCTCAGCCTAGCCATCGGGATTGGGGAGGATTGACTGCAGGACTAGGAGGCTTCTGAATGAAGCGTGTCACGTGTGTGGTCATGTTGATCGTACTGCTTGCCGGGCTTTCTTCCTGCCTCATTTCATCGGATGAACGCTATGGCCTGGAACGCGTAGGCAGCGCTCGCGTAGGCATCGGATATCGCGTTTGCGTGGATGGAGACCTTGCTTATGTCACACACAATGAGGGCGCAAGCATCATTGACGTGTCAGACCCGAAGAACCCAATAGAGCTGGCACTTATCGAAACGTCGGAAGCTTCTTTCGGCGTTTTCGCTGCTGACGGATTCGCCTATGTTCAAGCTGCCATCAGCGGGACACAAATCGTCGATGTCTCGAATCCTGAGCATCCTATCACGTTCGGATCCATTCATTCCGGAGGCACCCCCACCGGCATTATCGTCGACGCAGGCTACGCGTACATCGCCGATCGGAGAGGCGGATTCCACGTAATCGACGCCAGTGATCCCGCGCATCCAATCAAGGTCAGTGCCCCCTACCGATACGCTTCCCGCGTGGAGGGTCTTGCCAAATTGGGAGACATAGTCTATCTCGCCTGTCCCGAAAGCGGCATCCATGTTGTCGATGTCTCTGATCCCGCAGTGCCGCGTCATCTGCTCACGCTCCCCATGACTTCGGGTGCCATAGGCGTGGCCATTGAGGTAAATGTGTTAGCTGCAACCTGTCATAGCAGAGGGCTGCGCGTCTTTGATGCCGCCAATCCTCGAGAGCCTCACTATGTGGCCCAATTCACCGATGGCCATGAGGCACTCGATGTTAGTATGACCAGCAACTACATTGCCGTCGCCTACAACATGGATGGCCTCCGTCTATTCAGACTCAATGAGAGGTTTGAGTTGATAGAAGTTGGCCAGTACAAGACAGGGAGCGCTACTCACGACGTCTTCTGCTCCGCCGGATACATCTATCTTGCTGATGGGAAAGCAGGCTTGCTTGTTCTGAAAGCGTTAGAGGAGACAACGTAGGATACCGATCAACAGAGGAGCCAGAGCTCAGCAGCAGCGTTGAGAGTATCGATCATCCTCGCCGATCTCCGTTCCGAGATCTTCAACAAGAACAGAAATAGCCGCACCAGCTCTCGCCCGCCGTCAGCCACGCTCTTCTGCAAATCGGCCAGCATCTGTCTTCTGCTACAAGCTACGTTTTTCTGTGATTGCAGCCCGGCTCTGTTTCATCCCTTACCTATGCTACACTGCCATGCGACACAACGCCTAAAGTTGCTGAATGATGAGGTGAGACAATGAAGCGTTGGCGAATGCCCTTTGTGCTCTGGGTTCTGTTGGTTGCTGCATTCTCGCTGTTGGTCGTAGCTGCAGATCCCCCTTCATGGCTGCTGCCTTCCATGGACGAGGTCGCAGCGAGCCTGGCCGATCTTCCGTTTGATGCATTCGCTGACGACGTATCACGACTTGTTCTACTGAGCGAGCCACTGGCGATCATAAGATGGCAGTTATCTGAATTGCTGGGTGTTCGCAATGATTGTCTCGGGCTTACCGGAGACACGCGGGTTGAGGCTCATACTACGTTGTTCCAGGTCATTCTGACCGCTCTCGACTCCTATGACAAAGATGCTCTGCCCTTCTCGCAACGCATCTCCTATGACGCGTTGCGCATGTTCGTCCGCGCGCAGTTGGACAACGCCAGCAATTCCGCGCTGTTCTGGGCGGCGCTCAACCCTACGCACAACAGCGGCTTGTCTGTGGTAGAGTCCATTCTCGAGGAGAACCATCCCTCTACGTCCATCGACGGTCTCGATGACTACATCGAGATTCTGTGGCAGATGCGGGACATAGTCGAGGGGTGGATAGAGGAAGTCGAGCGCTCGATTGAAGCCGACGTATTTCTTCCGAGAGCAGATCTTCTGGCAATCAGAAACCTGGTGACAGAACGCACGACGCACTTCGGCTTCACACTCCATCCGTACTACAAACTGGGCGTGCGAAAGCTGGTCGCAGTGCCCAACGTCAACGAGGCGTATCGAGAGGAATACCTCAGACGTCTGGCCGACGTTGTACAGCAAGGCGTCATCCCTGCGTTTGAAGAGCTACTGGAAGTCATTGAACGCGTTTACGATCAGGCGCCGTCGAATGTGAATTGGTCTCAGCATCCAGCTTGGCCAGCGTACTATCGCAGCCTACTGCACATCGCCTTGGGAACAGAGCTTTCACCCGAGGCGATTCATCAGATGGCGTTAGCGGAAGTGGAACGGATCACCGGGGAAGTCGTAACCCTTAGCGCAAATGATGACGCAGCAGCTCTCCCTGCCGCCGCCGTCCTGCAAGAGCTGTCGAATACCATGCATTGCCTCCATGCCTACACAGCGGGAGCCATGCTCGAAGACGCTCAACGTCTCTACGAAGACGCTCTAAGGTCAGCAGCCAATTTGTTCCATCAATTGCCACGGAGAGCACCGGACATCAGACTCGCCGAGGTCGAATTCCCCATGTATGAGTTCGCCTGCTTCGATGACTCGTGTCCACCGGTATTCAGCATTCCCGCAAGCACCGCGTTTGAGAAATATGCGTTGCCTTCGTTGGTCTATCACGAGACCGTGCCCGGCCATCATCTTCAGTTCGAAACCGCCAGAGCCGCAGATGTCCCCTTGATTCTCCAACTGAATACATGGACTGGATACACCGAAGGTTGGGCCACCTATACGGAGCAGCTGGCTGCGGAGCAGGGATGGCACGACAACTGTGCCTGCTGCTACATGAGCTTCCTGGAAGATCAGTTACTCACCGCGTATCTGACCGCGATCGAAACCGGCCTGTTCGCTCTAGGATGGGACACGGTTCAAGCGGCCAAGTTCCTCCAGCCCATTGTCCCCGCTCCTCTCTGGCAACTTGCACCAGTCATCGAGGGATTCTTCCATTCGCCGATACAATTCACGCAATATTTCGTCGGACGCATGATGTTTCTCAGTCAAAGAGAGAGAGCCGAGGAGCGCATGGGGGATGACTTCAACCTCGCCGACTTCCATCAAGCAGTGCTCGCGCACGGCACCATCCCGCTCGACCTTCTTGAGACAGTGGTCGATGAATACGTCAAGCGAGAAGCAAGCAAACGACTGGTACCCTAGCCAACGACCTGGTTCGGCCGTTGACTTCAAGCAAAGGCATGAAAACCTTCACTCGGTCATCCGCGCAGCAAGGCTCACTTGCCGAGATCGGTCTGTGGGACCACAGGGGCCTTTTCCTTTTCGCTGGATCCCCCCTTCTTCCGCCGTCGCCATGGCCGACCGAGAAGAAGTCCAATCAGGCCGCCTACAGCCGGTGTAGCTGCCAGCAACGGCGTGATGAGCGCTGCCAGGGAGTCCCCCTCCGCCAGAAGAGAACGACCTGTGTATTCTGCGCAACCAGCGCCAGCGACAAAATCAGTAGCGCAACGATGATGACACTGCGTGTTCGCATGGGGTTCCCTCTTTGATCCCAGAATCTGAACCGACGCTTCGCGAAACACAAACACGGATCCAGTGGCACGACAGGGTTCGTGGCGAAAGCCAGTAGTTTCCATTTGGTTGGACACCTCGCCACTCGTGGATCTCTTGGCTGCGACAGCTTGCGTCTTCGCAAGAATGAGCAACGAGGCCAGCCTGTGTGGCTCGCCCCGCTGCAATTCCTACCCGTGTACTTCCTACAATAAGCAGGCGCGTCTCTGCAGCGTCTCTCGACAGATCCAGCTGGCTGGACGCTCTCTTCGCCCAGGGACCAAACTCGACACTCCTACCAATCATGGGAAGCACTCAACTTCCCGCCGCTCCATGATGTCAACGTTCCCAGGTGCGCATTCGAATTCCCGAGCTAAGCCGGGCATTGCGGCGCACACCCGTATCCACGGGAGATCAGCTCGCGTCTAACAAACTCCACATGTGAGATGTATTGACGCTTCTTCCCGTCAGTTTCAGGCAGTGGAACAGCTGCCTCTCGTGCACCTCTACGTGAGATACCATCTGACTCAGAGAATACCTAAGGAAACGCGGCTCTCGTGCCCACGGTGCTTGAACCTTCCGCATCATGAGGTCTTCGTCAGTCAGGCCTTCAAGAAGATCGAGCGCCAACCGCTTGTCTGCACGAACCGATTTCGGCCCTAGGCAACAGTTCCCATCACACCGAGACTTGTCTCGCACGTCCACTCTCCCGTGATGAGTCCCCCGAACATGGCGTCACAGGCACCCGCCATGTGGTACAACAGCTGCCTCACCGTCATCCAGTTCTCACCGGATTTCGGCTTCCAGCCAAGTTGCTCGACCGCCATGGTCTTCCAACCCATCTTCACCCTACTCCTGTTATTCGGAGTTGAATGGCAGCAACGTCGTCATGAAGAGCGCCTTGCCGGGGCTGAACATGCGAACACTCTGCATCGCATAGTCGACAACTCCGGCAGCACCGCTCGCCGCGGGGGCAAGTAGTTTCTTTGACGATTTCACCTCAAGAATTCGCGAGTGTTCGCTCAACCCGGCCGCTTCCCTGGCTCGCCGAATTGCTAGATCCAATCCGCCTAATTCGTCGATCAATCCATGCTCTCTCGCTTGATGTCCAGTCCACACTCTGCCCCCAGCAATCGCATCAACTTCATCTCGCGTCATGTTCCGGCTGGTCGAAACGCGATCCAAGAATTGCTCATAGATCTGGCTGATTGAGTTCCACAAGGTCTTCCGTTCGTCGTCGGTGAACGGCTGTGCCGCTGAGTAGTAGCCGGCATGCTTGCCGCGGCTGATAATCTCACGATGGAACAGGATCTTCTCAAACAACCCTGCGGTCACCAGCTTGCCACTCAACACGCCGATGGAGCCAGTGAGTGTCCCCGGTTGAGCGATGATCTTCGCTCCGGGAGTGGCCACGTAATACCCTCCCGATGCCGCCACCGTGCCCATAGACACAATCACCGGCTTCTTCTCGGCCACCGTCTTGATCGCCGCGGCCATCGCTTCGGATGACGTTGCGGAACCTCCGCCTGAATCTACGTACACAACGACGGCTCCAACACGCTTGTTGCGAGCCAGTCCGCGAGCTTGATGGACCACGGTCAAGTCACCTGCTTTCTCGGAGAACAGCAGGGGCATACTAAACGGACTCTTGAATGGCGGCGTGGAGCTGCGCCCGTCAATGATGTTGCCGGCAATTCGGAGAACGGCCACAGACTTACCGGGACGCGCCAGAGGAGTCAGAGGCATTCGCTTCTTCGCCGCCTTGAAGCTGGCAAGCTTGGCCGGCTTCGCATCGGTTCCCAAATAGGCAGGTAGCTCTTCCTCGCCCACGATGCCATCTACTGCACGCACTCCCTCGGCAACCGTGCTCGAATAGGGGCATCCGTCAATCAACGCCTTGCATTCCTCGACGGTGATCGATCTGCCATCGGCAATCCCCTCCGTGTATTGACGGTGCAGATCTTCAATCAGCCAGTTAGCCATTTCGCGCGCTTGCTCAGACATCGATGTGCGTATCAGCATATCGGGAGCCGTCTTGTAGGGTGTGATCTGAACGAAATCTCCCTTGATGCCCACACGGTCAAGTGCATCTGCCAGGAAGTAGTAGCGCGACTCGCGCCCAAATGCCGCGACCGAACCTCCATGCTGAAGAAGGATCTCGTCGGCGGCGCTGGCCACGTAGTAGCTAGCCATGTCGTAGTTGTGCGACCACGCAACCACGCGTTTGCCAGTGCTGCGAAACTCGCTAATCAGATCCCGCAAGCTCTGCAACTGCGCCGGCGGTGCATCGACGCCGTACAGTCGCAGCACAATGCCCTTAACTTTGGAGTCCCTGGCTACGCGTCGCAGCTGAGTGGCGAGGTTGCGCAAGGTCGGCACTTTCGGAGACATCATGCTCCGTGGGAAGGGAGGGCGCGGCGCCGCCATTTCAGACAGCGGCCCTTCGATAGTAAAGGTTACGTAGTCAGGCGACTTACCGATCCGCCGGAGCGGATGGGTCACAAGACGAAACAAGCTTCGGATGGCAAATACTAGACTGCTCATTACCTGCACCTCCCTATTCGCCACTTGCCGTTTTCCCCGCATTGCTGGTGATGGATCCCGTCACTTTGATTGGATATGGCGTGCTGCGTAGATTCCCGTCACAGCTGAGAACACAATGCCCCGGGAATGCCCAGAAGCGTCGCCTGTAACGTAGAATCCCGGCAGTTTCGTCTCCATACCGTCCTGAATTGCATACCGCGTATCGTAAAACTTGATCTCCGGGGCATAGATAAGCGTGCTATCCGCCGCCAATCCGGGAATCACGCGATCCAAACGTTCGATCGCTTCAACAAGGTTCAGCATAATTCGCCCCGGGAGAGCCATCGAGATATCGCCCGGCGTCACTTCTTCCAGCGTCGGTTGAATGGGCAATCGCCGAATTCGATCCCATGTTGACCGCCGTCCTTGTTGCAGGTCCTTCAGTCGCTGCAAGATGGGATGGCCACCGCCAATGGTTGACGCGAGTTGCGCCACGGCACGTCCATACTCCGTCGTATCCTCCACTGGATCTGTCAACTCCATGTGTACGAGCAACGCGAAATTGGTGTTGTCAGACTTGCGCTTGTTCTCTGCGTGGCCGTTCACCAGCACGAATTCTTGGTGATCTTCCCGCACGACGAACCCTCGCGGATTGGTGCAGAACGTGCGCACCATATCATCGCACGTAGCCGTACGTACGCGCAGCTTGGCGTCGTACATGACACGTTCAATCGATTCGTAGAGCTCAGCCGGAAACTCAACTCTCACACCGATATCAAGCGGCCCGAACGCGGGCCCGACCCCCAAGCCGCGCGCCTGCTCCCGTAGCCAATAGGCGCCAACGCGTCCGGGAGCGGCGATCACAAATTTCGCATGAACCGAACCGTTGGATGTATCCAATCTGAATCCCGAATCTTCGTGCACAATAGTGTCGACCGCCGTTTCCAATCGGAACTCGATACCCTTGTCCATCAAGTCGTGATAGAGCGTATCGATCACTTTACGAATGGTGACCGTGCCAATGTGGCGCTGTCGTGCAGCGATGAATTCGATCCCGGCTTGAGAGGCCGACTGTTTGAGTTGCGCAAGAGCATTCGCATCCTCTCCTGAATACTGGGCTGGAGCACCACAGCGCGTGAATTCGGCGTCAACTTGCTCGATCAACGCGTCCAACTCGGCTGAAGAACATCCAATTGCGTGAGGATTGCCGCCAATCTTGGAGCTAAGATTGAGCTTCCCATCCGAGAACGTTCCCGCACCACCAACGCCTGTAGTGATGCTCGTGCGCTCCTTTGGGGACAAGCCACGTTCGAGTACAACAACTCGAAGATTCGTGCTCGCCAATTCCAGAGCAGCAAACAACCCGGCAGAGCCAGCCCCAACAATGGCTACGTCATAAGGCATATGAAACCTTCCTTCGCATGGAGAAATACGGCCCTCGCATCCTACTCATCATCAGCAAGAAAGCAAATCGGGTGCCCGAATTCGCTCCGCGACACCCGATTGATCATTCGCTACGCGTTAGATTGAGACGAACTGAAACCCTTGTATGGCCGCCTCCCCGCTTGGGCGAACCGGTCCGAGGATTGTCTTTACGCGCATCCCTACTCTTGGTTCATCCTCCAAGAGTTGGCCCGTAACACGAACCCCATCGTCCAACTCCACGATCGCCAATCGCAGATAGCGAGTTTCGTACTCGATGGCCAGCGCATAGACATCGGTGTAGGTCAATACCGTCCCCTCGCCTCCGATGGCCACATCTTCGAACTTCTCGCCGCGGCAGTTAGGGCACACCGCATGTTTGGGGTAGCTCACCGTACCGCACGAGACGCACTTCATGCCGAAGATTCCGTCGCTCATGATGCCTCCCTCTGCAGAATGCTGGCCACGACATTGTTTCCGAATCCACCAAAATTGCATGCGTAGGCAGCGTTAGCGTCCTTCACCTGTCGCGCACCACATTCGCCGCGCAGTTGCCACGTAAGTTCGACCAACTGAGCGACACCGGTCGCTCCAACTGGGTGCCCCTTGGCCTTGAGCCCCCCTGATGGATTGATGGGCAGAGTGCCGTCAAGCCGCGTCTCCCCTCGCTCAAGTGCCTTGTGTCCTTCGCCACGTGGGAAGAATCCCGAGGCCTCGGACTCAGCAATTTCGAGGATCGTGAATGCATCGTGCAGTTCGGCGACGTCGATGTCGTTGGGCGTCAATCCAGCACGCCCAAATGCTTGTTCGGCAGCAATGCGAACTGATTTGAGATCCGTGGGATCCTCACGCTCGTGAACCGTGTGCGTATCGGTCGCTTGTCCAATGCCGGCGACTCTCACTCGTGGGCCACCCAACTTGGCTGCTACGGCCTCCGACACCAATACCAGCGATGCAGCACCATCGGACACGGGGCAGCAATCGAACATGTGCAGTGGCTCGGCAATGGGAGGATTGTTCACTGCCGCTTCAGGCAGTGTGAGGATACCCTCCATGGTCACCGTCTGTTGAATGTGCGCGTAGGGGTTCTTGGCTGCGTTGTCGTGGTTCTTGATGGCGACCATGGCCAAGTGCTTGCGCTCGACACCGAACTTGTCCATCACCAGACGTGCGAACATGCCAGCAAGTGCGGGCAACGTCACGCCATAGATGTATTCGGCCTCAGGATGGGACAGGCTGGCGACGAAGTCCGTTCCTTCCAGTCCGTTAACCACGCGCATTCGCTCCACACCCGTCACAAGAACGACGTCTGCCATGCCTGAAGCAATCGCCTGAACGCCAACCTTGACGGCTGATGCACCGGATGCCGGCCCGTTCTCGACTGATTCGGCTGTGGCCGGATAGAGTGCCAGTTGATCGACCAGAGCGCTGCCAAGCGCTGTCTGACGGTTCATGCGGGCAGCCCCCATATTCGCGACGACCACCCCGTCCACAGGAATATCGCCCAGATTGGCGTGATGTAACGCGGCGAGCGAGGCCACGCTCGCCAGCTGCATGAGCGGCCATTCCGAACGCCCAAACTTCGTCATGCCCGCGCCGGCGATGTAAACAGGATTCATTGCTGTTCCTCCTTCTCGCCGGCAACCTGCCTCACGACTGTCTCCTCTTCCGGCAACACAATGGTCGCAGCCGACTTCATCAGTTCATCCGAGACCGGTCGATGGCCAGATACAAGTCGAGGCTTGGCGGCGTAGTAGACGTCCTTGGGCAGAACCCAGGACGGAACACCTCCCAATTCATGCTGCACCTCGAACCTCTTCTCAAGCGGGTACTCAATCATCCAGCGTCGGAAGCCAATCGGGCTCTCAGCCACGATGAGCACTTCTTCTTGCTGAACCTGCTCGATGTGGTACTCCATCTTGGCTGCAAACAGGTGGGATCCGACACGCAAGCCACGCCGGATTGTCAGGGTGTGATAGCTCATGCCTGTCTTCTCATCGACCAGGCGTCCGTTGACCATGCCTGCCAGTACGCCGTCAATCAGACCGACAAGGACATATTCGTCTTTCGCACGATAGCGCTTGTAGGCAAGGAGTTCCCCAAATAGCCGCGCAGCTACAATATCGTAGAAATCGCGCTCAACCCAGAGCAGCGGGTAGATCGCCTCAAGAAGAATCGGGACTTCCTCACGCGCAACCTGCCGAACAACCATTGTCTCCCCGCTTGCCAACGTGATCGCCTTGGGCGAATAGGCTGGCATGTTCATCGCCGGCGGGCGCATTTGAACTTCAAGTTCGCTGATGTTACCCATACTCTCTCCTTTCAGAATACGAACCTCGTCTTGATCGGATTAAAGAATCGGATCACTCAATTGGTCGCTAATCTGTCAGTCAGCCTTACAATAAGGTTTGCTCGATGTCACGTCAATGCAGATGTGAAGATACGTTCAATGAAGCTCCGTCGAGCCCTGAATTCGGTCGCCCCTTTCCTTGCAAAGCACGAATTCCAATGGAGCAACTCGACGAGTCCCGAAGCGCGATCTCCCAGCAATCGGTTTGCCCACTACCAAGCGTTGTCAAAGGCATCGTGCCACTGCGAGTGGAGTAATTTGATGGGGTCCTTGTTGTCAGCTCAAGCTCTCTGAAACGCGTTTCCCGCATGGATCTCTCCTACAACTTCAGTGCAGGCTTGATTTCGACTCGATAAGTTAACTCGCTCAAAAAGTCAGTTTGTATACGGGTTATAGGGACCCAAGTTTCCAATATTGGCCAATGTGTAACACCTCGGGGGATTGAACGATGTCCGAAAGTGTTGTTAAATGAGCAATAATAGCTCGTAGAAGATAACGCCAACGCAACGAAGGGGGGGATTTTATGGCACAGAAAGAGTTGCTGGACAAGATGTCCATCTATGTACCTCAGGGCAAAATCGATAAGAAGCCCGTAGAGCGACTACTGAAGCTTGGTAAGGATCGGGATCGTTCCGTGAATTACCTGGTTGTGGAAGCGATCTTGCAGTATCTGGATCGCGAAGAAACAAAAAGCTAGCGAAGCTGCTCGATACGGAGCAGATTAGCAATAGCATCGCTCACAGAATTAGGCGATTACTTGAACAAAGGGAATCCCGTCGGGGTTCCCTTTGTTCTTATCGCACAAGCCACATGAGTTGTAGCACCAAGCGAGCCTAGACCCGCCTTCCGCGGCCCGTTCCACCCCGCCGTCTGCCGTGGCCACGACCTTCTCCAATTGCTGGGCGTATGCACACATGATCGGCGTCAGCGAACGATAGCGCTTTCCCGTTGACAAGCGCGTCGAGTATCTTGCGACGACCCGATTCCAACAGACGTTGAATCGTTCCTCTCGAAACGCCCATTACAACGGCGGCTTCTTCTTGTTGCGCTCCATCAGAATCGCAGAGGCGCATCGCCTCAAGCTCGTCGAGTCCCAGTTCGACAATGTCCACCTGCGACAACGGAATCCCCGAAGGTTTGTAGAGGTTGTACGCATCGATTCCGCGGCAGTATCGCATCTTCTTATTTCGTGGCATGTCACTAGCAGTATAGAGTCAGGCAGGTTCCCCTGCAACAGGCCCCGGGAATCTCGCACTTGATTTTACTGTGCATATGATCATAATAGGCGCGACACCTCGCTTCACCGATTTGTGTGAGATGCCAACAGGAGGAATACAATGCCAGGATTTGACAGAACAGGACCACGAGGAGCAGGAGCAATGACAGGTGGAGGGCGCGGCTATTGTGCCGTCCCGGCGGGATCAAGGTTTTTCGGGAGAGGCAGAGCAACCGATTTTGGACGTCCCTTCGGTATGTTTGGCCGGGGTCGCGGTGGCATGGGGATGGGGCGAGGAGCATTCGGAGGATACCAAACCTCAGGAGTCGTTGGACCCGCGTCTTTCGCTCCACAGATGACGAGAGAGCAGGAGCTGGCTGATCTCAGACAGCAGGCTCAGTTTGTACAAGGTGAGCTGGAGCAGATCCAGCGCCGAATTACTGAGTTGGATCAGTAGCCACATACCGATTGCCAACCCCTCGGAATTCGGAAAGGATGTAAACATGAAGATCTGTATAACATCGACGGGATCGAACCTAGACGCACCTGTCGACCCCACGTTCGGCAGAGCACGCTATTTCCTATTCGTTGACTCGGAGACGCTTGAAGCAGAAGCCATTGAGAACGTGCCCGGCGCCCATGGTGCTGGCGTTCAAGCCGCGCAGACGATGGCCCAGAAAGAAGTCGAGATCTTGCTCACGGGCAATGTCGGACCCAATGCGTTCCAAGGCCTAACTGCTGCTGGAATCAACATCTTCATCGGCGCCAACGGGACTTGTCGTGATGCGTTAGCAGCATACAAAGCTGGAACGCTACAAAGCGCAGGCGGTCCCACGAGCCAGCGACATGGAGGTGGGCAGCGATGACCAAGATCTGCGTTCCTACAGCCGGACGTGGTGGACTTGACGACGCCGTGGGAGAACATTTCGGTCGGGTTCCAAGCTTCACGATCTTCGATACGGACTCAAGAACCGTAGATGTCATCGACAATACATCGGAGCACGCGGGGGGCACGGGCTTGCCTGCCGACATCTTGTCTCGCCTGAACATCAATGTTCTGCTCTGCCGAGGGGCTGGGCGTCGCGCGCTTGGGATCTTCGGGGAGAACGGAATCGAAGTGTGTATTGGAGTCGCCGGAACCGCAGGCCAAGCCATCGATGCCTGGCAGGCAGGAAAGCTCACGAGCGCCTCAGATGCAGATGCGTGCCAACAGCACACGTTCCACGATCCAGAGAAGAACCGGGCATGAGAATCGCAATAGCAAGCGGCAAGGGGGGAACCGGGAAAACAACAGTCGCCATCAACCTAGCGCTGTCTCTTTCCGTCAATGAGTCGATCCAATTCCTGGATTGTGATGTGGAAGAGCCCAATGCACACATCTTCCTCAACCCTCACTTTGAGACAACCCGTTCTGTAGACAAGCTTCTGCCCCAAGTCAACGCCAACACCTGTACTCGATGTGGCGCGTGCGTTGAGGCCTGCGAATTTAACGCACTGGCCCTCATGGGCGGCAACGTCATGCTCTATGACTCCCTTTGCCACGGTTGCGGTCGCTGCAAACTGGTCTGCCCGTTCGGTGCCATCAGCGAACTGCCCCATCAGCTAGGCGTTGTGGAGACAGGAAACGCTCGTGGATTCCCGTTCGCTCGTGGACTCTTGAATGTTGGAGAGACCATGGCCACGCCCATCATTCATGCCTTGAAGAACGAGATCGACAACTCGAAGCTGGCCATTCTGGATGCCCCTCCAGGTACTGGGTGTCCGACGATCGCCGCGCTGTACGAGGCAAGCGTCGCGTTGCTTGTGACCGAGCCGACCCCGTTTGGATTGCACGATCTGAAAGCGGCCGTCGAAGTAGCAAGAACGCTGGGTGTGCCCACGGCTGTGGCAATCAACCGAGCAGGCATTGGAGACGATCAAGTCAAGCGCTACTGCGAACAAGAAAACATCCCTGTGGTGCTGACGATCCCGTTCGATCGAGAGATTGCCGAGACCTATGCCGTGGGAACTCCGCTGGTCGATGCCATCCCATCATGGCGGGAGCGATTCATCGAGTTGGCAGACCGGCTCAAGGAGGTGGCGCGATGAGACAAGTTCTTTTCCTCTCAGGTAAAGGTGGAACAGGGAAGACATCGCTTGCCGCCGCGTTTGCTGTGCTTTCCGAGAATAGAATCTTGGCTGACTGCGATGTCGATGCCGCCAATTTTCACCTGTTGCTGGACCCTCACGTGATCGACACGGGGGCCTTCGTCGGAGCCAAGGAAGCCATCCGAGATGCCAGCCTCTGCACGCAATGCGGGCGCTGCCGGCAGGTTTGTCGGTTCAACGCTGTGCTTGAGAACTTCGAGATTGATCCCTATCTCTGTGAAGGCTGCGGAGCTTGCGTCACTGCCTGCCCTGCGAATGCCATCACTCTTGAACCGCGCGTCTCAGGGCAATGGTTCAATGCGAAGACGGATTGGGGGCTGCTGGCAAGCGCCGAGTTGCTTCCAGGAGAAGAGACCTCCGGCTTATTGGTCATGCAGGTTAAGAGGAACATGCAGGCGCTGGCCGAGCCGTTGGATGTGGACTTGGCGATCGTGGACGGTTCACCTGGCATCGGATGCCCGGTCATTGCGTCAGTGAGCGGCGTCAATGTCGTGATCCTGGTAACCGAACCTACGCTGTCGGGGATGCATGATTTGGAAAGGATCCTCGGCGTGGTCAATCACTTCCAACTGCCTTCCTATCTGGTGATCAACAAGGCCGATTTGAGCGCCGATTTGACGATGAAGCTCGAGAAATTCGCTTCAGACAACAGTCTGCCTGTGCTCGGGAACATCCCCTATGACCCCGCCGTACCTGCTCGCTTGCTTGAAGGCCGTAGCGTAGCGGAAGATAAGGAAAGTCCAGCTGGCGCTGCCATGCGCAGCATCTTCAGTAACTTCATGGAGGCAGTGAGTGATCTCTGATTCGGTAACCAATCGTATTGTCGTATTCAGTGGCAAGGGTGGCGTTGGGAAGACGACGGTGGCAGTGAATCTAGCCTGTCTGTTCAGCCAGAGGTCGCACCAGGTGGGGCTTCTTGACGCCGACATCACCGGCCCCAATGTACTGCAGATGATGGGAATCAGCGAGCACCCGCAGGCTGTGGATGAGAAACTGCTCCCGCACGAGCGCCATGGCATCAAGGTCGTGTCTCTCGCCTCGCTGTTGCCCGCCAATGCTCCCGTTATCTGGCGCGGGCCCATGCGATCCAAGGCCGTGGAGCAGCTGATGGACGACACTGAGTGGGGAGACATCGATACGTTGATCATGGATCTGCCACCAGGAACGGGAGATGAAGCCCTCACTGTCGCCCAGAAAGCGTCCCCGCAACTGGCCATTGTGGTCACCACACCTCAGGAAGTTGCTCTGCTTGACGCGCGACGCGCGATCAACTTCGCCAAGGAGCTGAAGATTCCTACCATCGCCATTATCGAGAACATGGCTGGGTTGATTTGCCCACACTGTGGCGAACGAGTGGACCTGTTCGGCACAGGCGGTGGGCTGGCAGAGGCCATTCGTCAAGATATCGCCTTCCTGGGCGACATCCCCATTGATCCGGCGGCTCGAATCGCCGGGGATTCGGGCACGCCATTCGTGATACAGGAACCCACATCCAACGTTGCCAACGCCTTCGGAGCCATTGTCGACAAGATCATTGATCTATTGAACGCCGGAGACTGACTCCGGCAACGAGCAGGCGGCAATCCATCTTCTTGAGCTCGCAGGTAGCGCCTCCGCTGTCTGCAAGACCGAGGCCTGGCGTCGGAGCGCTCTCGCGAGAAATGCCGAATCCCTTCAAGCTGGAGTATCTCTGACAAGCAGCCGCCACGCGTAAAGCTGGCTGTACCCACCCGCGCATGCCTGCGTCTGTCTCTTCAGCCGCTTCGCGTCACTTATCGATTTGTTCACAAACGCGCCACAACTTTGGCACGTGTTACTCATTTGGCGAGGGCATCATGCATCCATGGTTAGATTCGAGAGGAGACTCAAATGAGCAAACTCAGAAACTGGATAGTAGGACTCATGATTGTATCGCTTCTAGCTGTTGGCATCGTCGCAGTGGCTGGTGGCGGACTTGGGCCAAGCACAACCTGGGAGCCCCAGCAAGCGGCGACAGGAGACTGCGACCTGCGCGAGCGAGGTGCAAACAATGACGGCGTCCTCAACTGGGAAGACACCGACTGCACTCGCCCGTTGGACGGCGGCGGGCGTGGCGAACGTCAGGGTTGTCACCGCGGCCTTCTTGAGCAGCGCCCGCTAGACAGAAGCGGTTTCGGAGTTCGGCAGGGAGCGGCTAGAGGAGACTGCGCCGGTAGCTGCCAATAAAGTCATCGAGGGGAGAGACGCATCACCTCCTTTTCGACACCGCCGTAGCTTGAGCGTTTCGACAGCGCCCTGATGGTTCGATCGAGTCAGACGGGGCGGGAATGATCTGGACGTCGCCGGGGCATAGACGCCACGGCGGCAGCACGTTAGCATGGATGGTAGAAGAGGGAACACCCATGAGGAAGACAACGACGATTGCTCTTATTGCAGCGACTTTGCTGTTGGTGACAGCCGCGAGCGCGGTTGCGTGTGAGTTTCAGTTCAACTACGCCAGTATCGCCGCTCCGTTGGGTACGATTGGCGAAATCGGCGTGCGTGTCCAGAAGACCCATAACAACTGCACGCTTGCCAGTATGGAAGACTACCAGTTTGCATGGGAGAACATCCAAGTCCTTGGCGAGACCGCCTGGGAAGAAATCGGCCCAAACCTGTATGAGAAGTGGTTCCAAGTATCTCTTTCGCAAGTCGGTGACGGCTACTTCATGATTTCGAAGGACTGCACGAAAGAGGGATACGAAGAAGCCACCCTCCCGATTAGCATCCTCGAGCCAGCTGAAGAGGGAATCTGGCATCAAGCGTTTGAAGGCGCTTATCCGTTGGAAATCGCTGATGGCGTGGTGGTGGAGAGCGCTCTTGGAGATGGAGCCGTTATCGATGGCATGTTAACTATCGACCAACTGACCCTCCAGTTACCCGTCGTACCTGCTGGGTTTGAGGGAGAATTGGGAGCGGTCCGCGTGTTCTTCATCCAAGCAGCTGACAGCGAGATTGTTCCACTGCTCGTTGTCTCGGAGCGCTTCTTTCTGAGATTCGGTCACCTCGACGCCAATGCAACGTAGATCTCGACAGGATCGCCACACAGCAGGTCTGTTCGCACTATCAGCGATTCTCATCCTGACGTTCGCGACCCTGCCCGCTGTCTGTCAGGAGTTCGGCCAACCGGGCGCCTTCGGGGAGAGCGGGCAGACAAGAGAATTCGAAACCGCCCAGCCCGCTGCGTCTGCATCGAGCGGGTACTTCATCCACGACCAGATTCTCAAGATCGCCATCGCCGGCGGACTATCGCTCCTTGCTTTGGGCGTACTCATCTTCCGCGGATTCCGCTATCGCAAGTGGATTCTCCTGCTGCCTGTTGGGCTGATTGGCTTCTACCTGGGAGGCGTGCTCTGTCCATTGAGTAGCGTTCAGAACATCTTTCTGAAGTGGGACACCGGATACCTGCTCCTATTCCTGATTCCTGTTGTCCTTGCCCTGACTGTTGGGCGTGTATTCTGCGGGTTCGTTTGTCCATTCGGAGCCGCCCAAGAGCTTCTTCACGTTCGCAAATGGGCGTTACGGGTTCCGGCCAAATGGCGAAGGCCTCTTGGCGTTCTCAAACACGTCGTGTTGATCTTTCTCGTTGCCCGCGTCGTCATCACAGGCACGGGGATCTTGCAGGGTGTCACGCCGTTCAAGGCGTTGTTCGAGTGGGGAGGAACACCCTTTACCATCGCCCTGACAGCTGTCTTTGCTGTGCTTTCTATCTTCGTGTGGCGCCCATTTTGCGAGTTCTTCTGTCCACTTGGGGCACTGCTGTCGCTGTTGTCGCGATTCAGTTTGTTCAAACTGAAGGCCAAGACAAGCTGTACGTCGTGTGGGTTGTGTACTGCTGAGTGTCCGGCGGCAGCGTGCGCGAATGGAGAGATTCGTTCGGCTGACTGCTTCCTGTGTGGCGAGTGCATCCGTGCATGTCCCAGCTCAAGCTTACGGTTGGCATCCCGATGGCATCGTTCGCAATAGAAGCTGTGTGAATTCGCCATGAGGCTGTAATCGGCCTGCAGACGCGAACGCGCTAACTGGACTACAGCTGCAGGGCAACTCCAAGACTAGATGCGGCTTGAACAAAGACTGTGATGTACTCGCGTAGGGTGTCCGTGGTCACGCCACCCACCATCAGGAGATCCAGTTCGATGACGGGATCGCCAAGGTCATCCACGTAAGCTCGGCCAAATCTCGCACTTCGGTTCCAATCATTGATCAAGGTGAGCGAGATGCTTCCTTCTGTCGCCCAGCCAGTGTAGAAGAGAAGTGATGCGTAGCGTCCGGGTGCACCTTCGTCGTAGGGAATGATGGTGACAAGGATGCCCAGATGAGTGAACGTCCAAATCGGATCACCGTCTTCGTCCAGAAGGTACTCGTACTCAAGCTCCATCTCGTCAAGAACGTAGCGAACGATAGTCTCATCCGCAGCATAGTAGACGGGAACTGCAGCCGCGCTCGCGGACAACACAAGCATGACCAGAACAAAGGACGCTGCCACTATTCCTCGTCTCGAACGCATGGTTTCCCCCTGATGAAATCGGACAGGACAGGAGCATGATCCGGAAAACCGTGATGGCACCGTCCCGCTACCGCTCACGTTCAGTTGTTTCCGTTGCCTGAGCTCTGCTGTCCTTGCCCGCCGTTGCTCCCACTTCCGTTGCTCTGCGCTCTCATCTTGCTCGACGTCCTGCTCTGGCTCTTCGTCTGATACGTGAACCGGTTCTGAGCCATCTGCTGCGTAGCCGCCTGACTCTGGACCATTTTTTGATATGAGAACTGGCTTTGCGTGCTCGTCTGGGTTTGACAGGCCTTCGTTTCCTGAGAGGTCTGAGCCACGACAACTCCGGTTAGCAGCGCAATAAAGAGCAGGACACAAGACAGTACGACAACGCGGTTTCTTAGCTTGCTATGCATGGGTCTCTCCAATCAACCGCAACTTGGCGATTGCTCTGACAATTGGTGCCTAAGCCGATTGTACCTGACAACACGGGATATCAGCATGCGCGGGGTACCCCGGCGCATGGTCCTCTATCACTGCAGCAAAGGCAGCAAGCGGGTGCAGAGCAGTCGGAAGGCTCCTTCGGGTCCGTCGGAGAAATCGCCCGTAGTTACGACCACGAGATCATATTCGGGCACGATGAACAAGCATTGTCCTCCGTATCCCTCTGCGCCAATAACGGACACACCCTGGGTCTCGCGTAGCCACCAGTGATACCCAAACTGCATCCCGTAGCGAATCTGCACGGCCGGAGATGTCGATTTCTCCAGCCACTGCTCGGACACCACCTGAACGCCGTCCCATTGCCCGCCTCGCAAGATCAGCAATCCAATGCGGGCAAGGTCTGTTGGAACCATGTTGCAGGCGCCAACTCGCGTGTGACCGTGTGTGTCCAGCCGCCAGATGTATCGACTAGCAGGGATGCCAAGGGGGTCGAACAGCAGCTGGCCTGCCAGCGATACAAAGTCCCGGCCGGCGGCTTCTTCGACCAGTCGTGGAACAAGCTGACTACCTGGGGTTTGGTAGCGAAAAACACTGCCCGGCTCTTCGGCCATCGGCAGGGACAACACGAAGGCAATCCGATCTTCGGCCGCAAGCCACTGGTTGTAGGGATTGTTGGGATCGCTGTAGTTGAGAGACCATTCGTCGTAGTCGATCCCCGTTCGCAGCGTGAGAGCATGCATCAGCGAGATAGTGGCTGCCCTCTCATCTGCTACTTCATACTCGCCCAGGTAATCGGCAACCGTCACATGCTCGTTGGGGAGGATGCCGTGATCGATGGCGATACCGGTTACTAACGAATTGACGCTCTTGGTCGCGCTGTACAACGCCGTCATCTCACCAGCTGCAAAGCCGTTCCAGTACCCCTCGTACACCAAGTACCCATTCTTCACCACAATCAGCGAAGTGAGGCTTCGGCTTGTGAACGTATCGACGGCCACTTCAAGTTCGCCGACTGGGAACCCCGTTTCCTCTGGAAGTGCAACGGGCCAGTTCGTTGTAGGAAACGGAGCGGAAGCCAAACACAGAACAGCTGAAGTTGAAACCAGGCCGATCAGTCCGATAGCTGTAGAACGCAGAAGAACACGTAGCGTTTTCATGGCGAAATGGTATCCACTCAGGCAGATGAAATCACAAAAAGGGGAAACCGAGGGCAACGGCAAAGCGGGACTACAGTCCCGCGCTTCCTTTACCCCCTATTGGACAACTTCCGAACTCCCGATCCTGCAGAGTGAAGGAGCTGGATTGCATCCTATCCGGCTCCCCGTATCGGACTACTTTCAGACTTCTCACGGACTTGCGAAGGATAGACAGAATTCCAAACCTCTCGATGAGAACTGTCAGAGGACGCCGTCTGTCTAATCCTCCGTATTGACCCAATTGGTTAACAGTACGTTTTCCTCTGAGTTACGATAATTGCGCGTGTCTCCCCTCGTGCTACTTACCATCAGTACAACCACTTGCGTGGTCCTGTGCGATCTGTATGATTGTATCATCTGAACAGAGCACACTATCCGTAAGGATGGGCCGCAAAGCCACGGAACCTCTTGAAGGTTGGCCAGGTTGCCAGATTGCAAACCAACGGCGTGCGGCCAGGTTCGTTCAGCCTCCCACACGCCAGAGTGAGATCAACGGAGTTCGCAAGGAGGTTGTAGAGCAATGAAGACAAGAGCAGCACAGATCGGTATTCTTCTCACGGTACTTGTTCTCTTGGTGGGGGCAGCGCTGCCGCTGTCTGCCACAACCGAGAACATGACGTACAGCATTGAGTCTAGTATGGAGTGGAGCAATGCGGAGGGAATCTACGCCAACGGCGGATCGGCAGCAATATTCACTTCCGACTTTAGTGATTTGGGCATGATCTTCTGTGAAGTGACGTCGTCACTCCCAGATGGTGCTGTCATCACAGAAGTGAAGTTGACTGCGGATGTGTGGGGCGTGGATCCCTTTGATACAGCATGGCTGCACGTCTTTTTCTGGTCTAGTAATACGTCTTTAGGGAGGAATATCTACTTTCATCTCTTCCCAACGGTGACAGACGCGGAGACGCGGTACTCGGCCACGGCCTCCGAAGATTTTGTCTACTGGCTGAATCACCCCGATACCCGCATCCCATGGGAGATCAGTATCTACGGAGAAGACATGATGTCCGACGAGACGATAATATTTGTCGATTACGTCGCGCTGACCCTAACGTACACCACACCGGAAGAGGGAAGCGATCAAACAGTCGTGGTCGTCCCCCTCGGAGCCAACGAAGACACCTTCCTCGACCAAGTGCTACCACTTGCCGAGGGAGTCGAGCCGCCCATGATTGGCCCCTATCCATTGAGCGCAAGCTACGAGGCAGGAGACCTCGTCACGGGGAGTTGTCTTCTCTGCGACTGCGACGGTCGTGTGATGGTCGACGGCTGGGTGATTGTCGAGACGTATCGCCTGACGCTCGATGGCAGGAAGTACAACCTGGAACAGCTGTCACACGAGGTGTTCACCTACGACTGGGGCACCCGCTGCCACAGCTTCATCTGCGATACCAGCGACCTGGACCCGGGGTACTACGTCGTCTATCTCGTGTTCCCAGACGGCTCGAATCAGGAGTTGTGCATTGAGGTGGTTGCGCCGGTCGAGTAGCCGCCAGACACAGCAAGAAAGTGAGCGCCAGCTGAGCTGAGCTGGCGCATTCACTCGATCAAGCTGGGGTCTACCCTTGTATTTTGTACAGAGACGGGAGCACCCCCTACTGGACAAGGCTAAAGCAACTTTCAAACCCCTGAAACGCTCTCCTGAACTGTATCTTCTTCAAACTGACGGTGAAAGAGCTCGTCTCCTCAAAGAGCTATTTCCGAACTGCATCATGAGGGGCGAAACCCTTGTTCCTATCTACAATAAACCCTTTGGCGCCGTTGCAGTCGGAGTGCAAACTGGCGATTGGTCCCCCCGACAGGATTCTGAACCTGTGGGAACGTGTACCCGTCGGGTACATTGCGAGTTCCGCGTTGCGAAACATCGGGTTCTGTGGCGATCAGTTCCTTGTGAGTTTGCTGTCGCAAACTCGGTAGGGTCGAAGCGTCCAAAGGTAAAAGCGCCAGGGGGCTAATAGGAGGATTCTGAACCTGGCCACTCTACGAGTGGCTTGTTAGTTTCGCGAAGCGAAACTAGGCAGGTCGATCCTGAGGGGTAAAGGAAGAGCGGGACCGTAGTCCCGCGCTTCCTTTACCCCCGACAGGATTCGAACCTGTGGCCTACGGTTTAGGAAAC
>Ga0272441_10005537_pt1 | contig 21862 bp, 19 predicted proteins | sample SSMProp6N_FD_193582 | JGI IMG/M metagenome (GOLD analysis project Ga0272441, IMG submission 193582) | Marine sediment archaeal communities from Little Sippewissett salt marsh, Falmouth, MA, United States - SSM-Prop-6N | ecosystem: Environmental > Aquatic > Marine > Wetlands > Sediment ... | reverse complement strand
CGGAAGGCGGTAGTGCGTTCATCGTAATCCCTTTCCTTTGAGTCAAAGGACATCGTGCCGTTTGCGCGACGCTGCCGATTGCGTGAGAACGATTATAGCGTTTCGGCTTCCTATTGCCAGCCCATCCGGCGTTTGCGAGAATATCCGGGCAAGCGCGTGGCAGCGTCAAGCAGCGAGTTTGGCGATGGCGGATTTCCCCGTCTTATGTCCCGACGATGTTTCCGCCGCCCTGGGGATTGGCAAAGGACAACATCCGGCTGCCGCAGAACTTTCACACACACGTGTGCCGTGCGGGAGTCTCTTGGTCTTGTCGGAGCGGATGAATTCTGCTGCAGTCACGCGCCGAGGCGCTGCACTGCTGTATATCGACGCCGCTTATCCCGGGCGCCTGTCGACGACCCGTTGGGTGCGTTCGAGGCTCTGCGGTAGGGATTGAGGCTCGACGAGGGTGATCCGGGCCTCGACGTCGAGCACCGTCTGGATGCGGCGGGCGACTTGCTGGCGAAGCGTCTCCAGCGTCTTGACCTCATCGACGGAGGGGATCTTGCCCGAGATCTCCACGCGAATCTCCAGCGTATCGACGCCGGCCTCCCGGTCGAGGACGATTTGGTAATACGAGCTGGTGCCTTCGAACTCGGAGAGGATTTCTTCGATCCGGGAGGGGAAGAAGCCGACGCCGCGGAAGAGGACGAGGTCGTCGGTTCGTCTCAATGCGCCGGCCATACGCACGAACGTGCGGCCGCAGGGGCAGGCCTCGAAATCAAGCTTCGTAATATCCCCCGTGCGGTAGCGAATGAGGGGGAAGCCTTCCTTCATGATCGTGGTCAGGACCAGCTCGCCCTCACCGCCGGCCGGCACCGGCGCGAGCGTCTTGGGGTCGATCAGCTCCACGATGAAGTGGTCTTCGTTGATGTGCAGGCCGTGACGCAGATGGCACTCTCCCGCCACGCCCGGTCCCAGAACCTCCGTCGGGCCGTAGGTGTCGATCGACGTGATGCGCAAGCTTTGTTCCAGTTGCCTCCGCAGCGGCTCGCTCCAACGCTCACCTGCGAAGAGGCCGAGCCGCAGCGACAGCCGTTCCGGATGGACCTGCGCTTCGTCGAGGCCCGCGCCGATCGTCTGGGCTTGGCTCGGCGTCGAGACCAGGACCGTCGTTTTGAAGTCCCGCATCACGACGATTTGCCTGGCGACAGCGGTGGCCAGCGAGGCCGGGATCACCGATGCACCCACCGCCTCGGCGCCCCGGTGGAAACCGAACCCTTCGGCAAACAGGCTGTAATGCAGGGCGATCTGGACCACGTCGTGCTGGGTGACGCCGGCGGCCGTCAGCAGCCGCGCGACGCACTGGCGCCAGCTCCGCAGGTCGTTCTGGGTGTACCCGACGACGATGGGCGTTCCCGTCGTGCCGGAAGTCGTATGAATGCGCACGATGTCGCGCAGAGGCACCGCGAACATGTCGTACGGGTAGCTCTTCTGGAGGTCCTCTTTCGTCGTGAACGGCAGCTCACGCAGGGCGTCGATGCTCTTGACGTGTTCGAGGTTGACGTTGTGTGCGTCGAAGCTCGCCCGGTAGAACGCGACGTTTCGATATACGCGATTCAGCGTCGATTGCAGCCGCTCCATCTGAAGCTGCTGCAACTGGTCCCGTGGGAGGGTTTCGCTTTCGGGATTGTAGAGCGTCGGCTGATTCATGGTTTTCTCACTCATCGATTCGTCGGTATTCCTTTCCGAGGTACGCCCGCTGCACTTCCGGATTGTCGCACAGTTGGCGTGCCGTTCCCTGCAGGACGATTTGCCCGGTTTCGATTACGTACCCGCGATCGGCGACGGCCATGGCCGCCCGGGCGTTCTGCTCGACCAGCAGGATGGTCAGGCCTTCGCGTTTCAGCGCGGTGATGGTCCGGTAGATATCCCGCACCACCAGCGGCGCGACCCCCAGGGACGGTTCATCCATCATCAGGAGCTTCGGCCCAGCCATCAGGGCCCGCGCGATCGCCAGCATTTGCTGCTGCCCGCCGGAGAGCGTTCCGGCGAGCTGATGAGCCCGGTCCTTCAGGATGCCGAAAAGATTATACACTTGTTCGAGGGCGGCGTCGATGGCCTTGGCGTCGTCTCTTCGTCGGCGGCAGAACGCCCCCATCAGGAGGTTCTCGCGCACGGTCATCGTGCCAAAGACGTGCCGGCCCTCGGGCACGAGACAGCAGCCGGAGGCGACGATGCGCTCGGGCGGGGCGCCGCAGATGGGCCGGTCGTTGAAAGCGATCTCGCCCGAACGGGCTTTCAGGATGCCGGCGACGGTCTTGAGCAGCGTGGTTTTGCCCGCGCCGTTGGCTCCGATGACCGCCACGGCCTCGCCAGGCGCGACGTGCAGCGAGATCCCTTTGAGCACCCGCAGGGAGCCGTAGCCGGCTTCGAGATTGAGAATCTTAAGCATCTTCGTCCCCCAGGTAGATGCGGATGACTTCCGGGTCCCGCTGGATGGCCGAGGGCGGACCTTCGGCAATCTTTCGTCCCTGGTCGAGCACGAGCACTTCATCCGAGATGTCCATCACGAGGGACATATCATGCTCGACCACCAGGCAGGTGATGCCCTGATCCCGGATCTTGCGAATGAGTTCCGCTAATTCCTTGGTTTCGTAGATATTGAGTCCGGCGGCCGGCTCGTCGAGCAGCAGCAATGCCGGTTCCATGGCCAAAGCCCGCGCGAATTCCACGCGGCGTTGCACTCCGAAGGCGAGATTCGCGGCCGTTTCGCCGGCGAAGGCCGAGAGATTGAGGTCGGCGAGGATCTCGAAGCAGCGGTCGCGGGCCTGCCGGTCCTCCCGCCAGGTTCGCGGCAGGTTCAGCAAGCCGGCCACGAAGCCGGCGCGCGTCCGGGTATGCCGGCCCACCATGAGATTTTCGACCACGGTCATGTGCGGAAACAGCCTGGTGGTCTGAAACGTCCGCGCGATGCCGAGGGCCGCGACGGAGTGGGGCTTGCGCCCCGTGATTCGCTCGCTACGAAAAAAAACTTCGCCCTGGTTGGGATGCAACGTTCCGGCGATGAGATTGAACAGGGTGGTCTTGCCCGCGCCGTTGGGTCCGATGACCGCCTTGATGACGCCGGCTTGCACCTTGAGGGTGACGTCCTGGACGGCGTGGACGCCGCCGAAGGAGCGGTGAAGGTTTTTGGTTTCCAGCAGGGCGTTATCCATGCGACCTCCGGCGTAACAGAGAGGAAATCGCTTGCAGTCTGGGCATGCGCAGCAGGCCTCCGGGGGCGAAGAGCATCACCCCGATCAGAATGGTTCCGAACACGGCGTCGTCGAATGTCCCGAAAACGCCGCGCAGGGACAGGAAGTTCAGCAGAACGCCCATGAGCAGGACGCCCCAGAGGTTGGCCATGCCGCCGACGGCGACGACCGCCACGTAGCGCACCGATTTCATGACGGCGGCCTCCGAGGGTCCGATGCTGCCGTTGTAGTGGGTCATCAGGACGCCACCGACGGCGGCGAACAGGGCGCTGAGAACGAACGTGGCGAGCTTGTACCGGTACGTATTGATTCCGAGCGAATGGGCGGCTTCCTCGTTTTCATGGATGGATCGCAGCGCCCGTCCGACGCGCGAATGGATGAGGTTGAGGGCCAGAACCATCGCGACCAGCACGGCGATCCAGGCGATGTAGTAGTTCTGGACGCGCCAGGGCGCCCGGCCGTTGACCTCGAGCGGACCGATCAGGGGAAACGGTGGTACGTTGGAGAGGCCGTCGGCTTGCCCGAAGACCCGGGTGCCGAGCACGATGCGGTAAATGATCAGGCCAAAGCCCAGCGTGGCCATTGCCATGTAGTGGCCCTTGAGCCGAATGACCGGCAGCCCGATGACCAGTGCGATCGCGGCCGTCAGCAGCAAAGCGGCGCCGAAGGCCACCCACGGACAGAACGAGAGCATCTGATCTCCGTAGATGTCCTGCCACTGCACCAGCACGCCGATGCCGTGTAGTCGCGCGATCAGGGCGTTACCGGAGTGGCTGCTGAGGTTGCAGGTGGTCAGCACGGCGCTGGTATAGCCGCCGATGGCGAAAAAGCCCGCGTGCCCAAGCGACAACTGGCCGGCGTAGCCCATGAGCAGGCACAAACCGATCACGACCAGGCCGTAGTAGGCCGACATGGTGAGCTGGGTCATGTAATAGGTCACGCCGGCCGCCTGGAGAACCAGGTGCAGCCCGACGACCAGCAGGAAGCCGGCCAGTACCGGGTAATAGATTCTCGCTCGCATCATGCGGTCCTCAAGGCCGTGACGTCGCGCCGGGCGAACAGGCCGCTCGGCCGGAAGATGAGGATCAACAGCAGGACCGCGATGGCGACTACCTCTTTGTACGCGGCGGCGAACTGGCTGACGACGAAGGCTTCGAGCAAACCGAGAAACAGCCCTGCCACCACCGCTGCCATGCTATTGCCCAGTCCCCCCAAAATGGCCACCGTGAAGCCCTTGATGGCCAGCGGGGCGCCCATGTCGTATTGGGTCTGGGTCACGGGGCTGATGACGCAGCCGGCCAGGGCCCCGATGCCCGCACTGAGCATGAACGAGAGCGTGACCATCCAGCGGTCGTTGATGCCACACAGGCGAGCGGCCATCCGGTTGTCGGCGCAGGCCCGCATGGCCCGCCCGGTGGTGGTCAGGCGAAAGAACAGCGTCAACGCCGTGACGATCACGGCGCTGACGCCTAATACCCAAAGGACCTGGGGCGAGATGTGCGCGCCCAGGATGGAAACGGTCGTGATCGCGCTGCCGGTGAAGTAGGGCAGCGAGCGGACCTTTTCATCCCAGATATGCAGCATGCCCTCGCGCATCACGATCGAGAGGCCGATGGTGATGACGATCAGCCGCAGGATGGAAGCGTCGCTGACCCGACGGATGAACACGATCTCGATCAGCCCGCCGATTACCGTCGTGACCGCCACCGCGCCGACGATGGCCAGCGGCAGGGGCACGACGTGCGAGAGGCTGATAGCCGTCATGGCCCCGATGATCAGGAACTCGCCCTGGGCGAAGTTGATGATCCCGGTGCAGTTGTAAATGATATTGAAGCACACGGCGGTGATCGCATAGATGCTGCCGACCGTAATGCCGGAAAAGGTGTACTGAACAATCTGGGCGAAACTCATGGCGACTCGCTTCTGTCGGGGCTATTTCTGGTAGATGGCGAATTTCCCATCCTTGACCGTCAGCATCTCGAAGGCGTTGCGGTCCAGTCCGTTGTGGTCGTCGGCGGAAAAATTGAAGACGCCGCCGGTACCGACGACGCCCTGGAGCGTCTCGATGGCGGCGCGGACCTTGGCGGTTTCGGTGCTTTGGGCCTTCCTGATCCCTTCGACGAGGATGGTCAGAGCGTCGTAGGCATGGCCGCCGAACGTGCTGGCATCCTCCTGGTGCCGGCTCTCATAATCGGTCTTGTACTCGGTAAGGACCTTTTTCTGGGGGTGGTCGTCGGCCAGCGCGTCGGCCACGAGCAACCGGCCGGCGGGGAAGATTGTGCCGTTGGCCGCTTCGCCGCCGGCCTCGACGTACTTGATATTGCCGAAGCCGTGGCTTTGGAACAGCGGCACGTTCAGTCCGATCTGCTTCATGTTCTTGGCCACCAGGCTTTGCGCCGGCACGATGGACCAGTTGACCACCGCCTGGACGTCCTCGCCCTTGAGCTTCGTGAGCACGCCGGTCAGATCGGTTTCCTGCTTGTCATATGTCTCGGCGATCGCGATGGTGATTCCATACTCCGGTATGATTGCCGCCAGTTGCTTTCCACCGGCGACACCAAAGCCGGCGTTGCTCGTAACCACGCCGATCTTCGTGATTCCCATGTCCTTCATCGTCTGGCCGATTCGTCTGGCCGCGTCGCTGTCCTTCTGGGGCGTTTTGAACACGTAACTGGCGACTGGATTGACGATGGTTTCTGCGGCCGCACAGGAAAGCAGGATTGTCTCGCCTTCCTGGCAGATGTTCTTGATCGCCATGGTCTCGCCGCTGGTGGAAGGCCCGAGGATGGCGAGGACCTTTTTCTCGTCGATGAGTTGCTTGGCCATGGAGATGGCCTTTTCGGGGTTGGCGCCGGAATCCATGATCGTTAGCTCGATCTTCGCCCCGTTGACGCCGCCGCTTTTGTTGATCTTCTCAGTCAGCATCTCGAGTGTCTTGGATTCGGGAGCTCCGAGGAACGACGCCGGGCCCGTCACGGCCAGGATGGCGCCGACCTTGATGGGGGCCGTCTCCTGCGCGGGGGGCGTCTCCGCCTCCTTGCATCCCGGCAGAACCAGGGCCAACACCACCATCAGAATACAGAAGATCCTTGCCGCTCGTGTTTCCATGGCTGCCTTCCTTTCCGACCTCACAGGTCAATGGTTTCGAAGCACATCTTCCGGGACACCGCCTTTGGGCCGCGTTTTCCGTCCCGCACCACACGATGGGGCTCGAAGATCGCAGTCCGAAAGGCCGCCGTTGACCGGGGAGATCAATTTTACTTTACATTCGCACGGTGTTCGTTCGCGCTCACTGCTAAGGCTCGGCACGCCCCTTTCAGTGGAAGATAGGCCACGTTCCAGCGGAATTCCCCGGCCGCGCACATATTACACAGGCTCCATACCTTGGCGGTACATTATAATCTCAAGTTGATCTCGTCAACAACAAGATAACCACCAATTTGGGGGGAAATCGCTTCGGTCGCACGGATTCCAGGCCGGTGGCATGGGATCGAAGCAGTGTGGCAAGAAGGGGCCGGTGGTTGTAAAACCGGTCCTTGAGACCCATCGGGCCAGTTCTGAGGAAGTGACAAGACCGCAGTCAGCGACGCGGCCTCCTCGGGAATCTGGCGGGAATTTGAGTGGAGGTTTGTCTCTGGCGGGCCCGTGGAGGCGCTCGTCGTGGCGGATCGGGACCGGGAAGGGCGCGAAGATGGGCGAGGACATCGGATTTTCCGGCTTGACATTCCCCATTGTGCGCGGGAGATTCGTTGTCTTGCCGGCTTCAAGGGGCGTATCCTCATAGGTTTAGCCGGTCGTACGAAATTGCCCGGTTGCTTCGTATTGTTGACGATCCGGGGCCGGGCCCCTTGGGACAATCGACTTCGGCGCCTTGACCTGTCGAGGGGGTCGACTCTATAATGAAGGGTTTGGGGTACTGCGTCGATGCCATAGGGAATTCGCCCGGTTTCATACACGCTGGATAGGGTCCTATGAAGCAGATTATCAAGGAAGTTCTCAAGGCCGAGGAAAAAGTGGATATCGCGCTGAGGCAGGCTCGTGAGAGTGCGGCCGAGGTGGTCGGCGTGGCCGAAGCCGAGATCACCGATACGTTGAGCGAGGCCCGGGAAAACGCCCGGGAGATCGTGCGGAAGGCCGTGGTGGAGGCCGAGAAGCAAGCCGAGCGAATCAGAACCGAGAGACTCAAGCAGGCGGATGAGGACCGCGATGTTCTGCTTCATGACGATACGGATGCCATGGGAGATCTGGTGAAGCGTATCTGCCGGATCATCGTGGCCGCCGAGCCGGAGGCGGACATCGGGTAATGGCGAGCCCATTGGCAAAATACGCGTTCATCAACGCCAAGGTGCGTGCGCGGATCAGCAAGATCCTCCCGGACAGCACGTTCGATCAGTTGGCCCGGGCTCCGTCTCTCGAGGCGGCGCTGGCGCTTTTGCGGGAGACGCCGTTCGCCCACCTGGAAGGGATCTACGCGGCGACCGGAGATCTGAAGCAGGCGGAGCTCGAGTTGCTCAAGAGTGAGATCGAACTCTACCGCAGCGTCAAGGCGTACGTTCATCGGGACAGTCTGGAGCTTATCGACGCCTTGCTATGCCAGTTTGAGATCGACAACCTCAAAAATGCGATCCGGATCTTCTTCGACACGCACGTCCGCCAGCGCCCGGTGGACGCCAGCATCCACTACATTCTCTACGATCGCATCATTCACGACATTCCCATCGATCTGATTGTGAACGCCGGGGGTTTTGACCAGATCGCCGGCGTCTGCGAGGGAACGCCGTACGGTCAGATCATTCGGAAATACAGCCATACGGTTGAGGCGGAAGGGTCGCTGTTTCGTCTGGAAATGGCCCTGGACCATTTCTACTATCAAAATCTCCTCTCCGCCATCGGCGGGCTGGGTCCGCGGGACCGGGGCATCGCTCTGCGCCTGGCCGGCGTCGAGATCGACCTCCAGAACATAAGCTGGATCATTCGCTTCCGCAAATTCTACAATCTCCCTTTGGAGGCGGTTCGGGCGGCTATCGTGCCGGGAGGCTTCAACCTCAGCGCTGCGGTGATCGACGATCTGTACGGTGCCCAGAATGTCACCGCTGCGATTCAGGGGTTCGTCAAAGCAAAATACCCGGCGCTTTCGGCGCTGCTCTCTTCCGCCACGCCGGACAGCACGTCTCGATTGCTGCTGGTCCGTCGGATCATGGAAGAGATCATGAAATACGAAGTGCAGCACATTCTTGCCGGGTATCCTTTTACCATCGGCATCCTGCTGGCTTATTTCGTGCTGAAACGAAATGAGCTGGCCAGGATCAGAATCATCCTGAATGCGAAGCAGTATGGGATCGAGCCGGAACGGATTGAGAGCCTGATATGATGTTGACCACCCGGATGGTACAGCTCTTCGCGGTCGTCCTGAGGAAGGATTGCGACCGCGTAACCGAAGCGCTCCTTTGCGAGGGGCTCATGCAGTTCATGGACACTGCGGAGGTCCGGGGCGAGCCGATGGGGTCGTTTCCCGCGGTCCGGTCGGAGGCGTCTCTTGCCGACGTCTCGGATTTGCGACAGCGAATCGAAGGGCTTCTGTATGCCGGTGGAGCGCGTCCGGCTGCCCCGAGCGAGGCGGACCTGAACCGCCGAGCTGCGGTCGACGTGAACGCGGAGAAGAAGTATCTCGACGTTCTCGACGCGCGACGCGCCGGCATTCGGGAGCGACAGCGGGCGATTCAGCAGGAGATTCTGAAGCTCGATGATATCAAGCGGCAGGTGGGGTTGTACGGCATCGGGGTCCCCGATGCGGCCTTGTCGACACGGCATCCCTTCCTTGTCGTGCAGACGGGGAAACTGCCGCAGTCCAGCCTGGACAAACTCGAAGACGGCCTGAAAGACGTCGCCGCTTTGAACCTGGAATTAGGGCGAGAGGACGGGCAGGTTCACTGTCTGCTGATCTCCATGAAAAGGGACCGCGAGCAGGTCGGCAGGATTCTTGCCGCCGCGGCGTGGAGCGAGATCGAGCTGCCGCGGGAGCTCAAATCCGTGAAAGAGGATGCGTTCAAAGAGCTTGCGGCCCAGATCAAAGGGCTCACAGCCGAGCAAAAGAAGCTGGAGGCCGAGGCCGATGGCGTGGTAAAGGAAGCGGAAGGCCGTTTGGGGGAGGTGTGGATCAATTTGCGGGTCAGCGAACTGCTGGGCAAAATCCAGAGCCATTTCGCTTCTTCATCGCGGACGGTGATCTTCACGGGCTGGCTGCCCGACTCGAATAGAGACCGGCTGACGGCGGCGATCCGTCAGGCCAGCGAAGGCCGATGCTACCTGGAGTGGCACGAGGCCGCCGGCGCGGTCGCCGAGGAGGTCCCCGTGCGATTCAACAATCCAAAAGTGCTGGCTCCCTTTGAGATGCTGGTGAGCAATTTCGGCATTCCGCGATACGGCACGATCGATCCCACCCCCTTCGTGATGCCGCTGTATCTGGCCATGTTCGGGCTCATGTTCGCCGACGTCGGGCAGGGTCTGATTCTGGCCTTGCTGGGGGGGCTGGGGGCGCATCTTCTACGAGGCAACGAGAGCAAGCAAGGGTATTACCGCCTTTGCTGGCTGATCATCTGGTGCGGTCTGTCGTCGGTGTTTTTCGGCTTGCTCTTCGGCTCGGTCTTCGGGGCGATTGTCCTTAAGCCACTCTGGTTTGATTTCCACAACGCCGTATTCGGCCACGGAGGCGAGGGGCCGCAGCGGCGCGACGTGTTTGACATTCTCGCCGTGACCATCTATTTCGGCATCGCCGTAATTGCCCTGGGCCTGCTGTTCAACTGGGTGAACATCATACGGGCTCGCAAGTGGCCGGAACTGATCTTCGACAAGGGTGGTATTCTCGGCGGCTGGATCTACGCGGGCGGGATCTACATCGCCTTCTACGTTGTCGCGCACGACTACAGGGAGTTTCCGGCGGGGCCAACATCGTTCTTGCTGGTGGGCGTGCCATCCCTGCTATTGCTGGTGAAAGAGCCCTATCACTATCTCCGGCAGGCCCGACACAGCGCCGAGCAAAACGCAAATCCCTTTTTGGCGGTGATCAATTTCTTGATGAAGTGGATGGTTGAAGTGCTCGAGATCTTCAGCGGATATCTCTCGAACACGCTCTCCTTTATGCGAGTGGCCGGCCTGGGCATTGCGCACGTTTGCTTGATGGTCTCCTTTTTCGCGCTGGCGGAAATGACCTCGGGCATCTGGTCTGTCCTGATTCTTGTAGCCGGGAACGTATTGGTCATCGCGCTGGAGGGCCTCTCGGCGGGAATTCAGGCGTTGCGGCTGAATTACTACGAATTCTTCACGAAGTTCTTTCATGGAACCGGCACGCTGTACACGCCGATTTCGCTGGCCAGCAAGGCGTAGCCGGGAGCAAGCAGTAGCTTTCGTCATTGACCGATTGGAGTGATTGCGATGGAACTGGAAAGGATTGGGTACTATGAATGAATCGCAAAGAAGACTGAAACAGCACATCGTGCAGAGCATCGTCATGCTTTTCACGGTGATGGCTATCATCGCGACGGTGTTCTGTGCGCCATCTTTTGCGCAGACTTCCGCGGGCGATGAGGTCGTTGAGTCGGAGGTGAAGTCGCCTGAGAACGTCAAGTACGGCCTGATTGCCGCCGCGGCCGCTTTCGGTCTGGGGGCTATCGGCGCCGGGGTTGCGATTTCGCACGTTGGCGCCGCCGCGATGGGCGCCGTGGCGGAGAAGCCCCAGATCGCCGGTCAGGCCCTGCTCTTCGTGGCGCTGGCCGAGGGACTCGTTATCTTCGGCTTCATCACGGCTCTGATGATCCTGGGCAAGGTGTAGCCGGCTTATGAAATACGCGATCATAGGTGATGAAGACACCGTCCTGGGCTTCGAGCTGGTGGGCGTGTCGGGTCAGATCGTGCAAACGCAAGAGGACGCCCAGCGTGCTTTCGACGCGACTCTTGCGGACAAAGAGGTCGGCATCATCATCATGACCGAGCGGATTGCCGACATGATCCGCTCGCTCGTGGACAAGTACCAGTTTACCATGAGCTTTCCGCTGATCGTGGAGATTCCGGATCGGCAGGGGCGCTCGCCGGACCGACCGGGGATTCGGGAGATGGTCAACGCCGCCATCGGGATCAAGCTGTAGCAGGCATGCTTCCGGCAGGTGCTGTTGTCTGGGAAAGAGCCAACGCTTGAAAAAGGTGTAACGCTCCATGGAACCTGTAGAAAAAGAGAAAACCGCCTTGATTTCGGACATCGAGGCCGATGCGCGCACGGAAGTGGAGGCGATCCGGAAAGAAGCGCAAGACCGGGCGACGGAGAAACGAGAACAGGCACGCAGGCAGGTCGAGTCGATCTTGCAGGAGGCCCAAAAAGGCGCGCAAGCGCGGGCGGAGGCCGTTTTGAAAACGCAGCAGTCGGCGGTCGATCTCGAGGTCAGACGCCGGGCCATGCGCGCCCGCGACCTCGCCATGCGTCAGATCATGACCCGCGTGGAGGAGAAGCTGGCCGCCCTGATGGAGGACCCGCAGTACAGAGGCATCCTGATGAACTGGATGGTGGAGGCCGCCGTCGGATTGGGAGCCGAGTCTGCCCAGGTCAATGCCTCTGAGAGCGAGCGGGGACTGATCGACGAGCAGATGCTTGCGGAGGTGCGCGAAAAGGTTCGAGCCCAAACCGGCGGCGAGGTGGAGCTCACCCTGTCTGCGGACCCGCCCCTGTCGGCCCAGGGCGTCGTCCTGACCGCCGCCGACGGACGCACCGCGTTCAACAATCAGGTTCGCACCCGAATGTTGCGCCGCCAGCAGGAGATTCGCAAATTGATTTATGACGTTTTATTCGCGGATGACAAGAGAGAATGGCAACAGAAGACAGGATCATAGGACGCGTCAAAAGGGTTGACGGCCCCGTCATCGAGGTGATGGGGATTACCGACGCCGAGATGTTCGAGCTGGTCCGCGTCGGGCGGGACCGGCTCGTCGGCGAATTGATCAAGCTCGAGATCGACAGCGCCGTCGTCCAGGTCTACGAGGATACGACGGGCGTCGCTCCGCACGACCCTGTGTACGGAGCGGGAATGCCACTGTCCGTGGAATTAGGCCCGGGAATGATCGGGACGGTCTACGACGGAATCCAGAGGCCGCTGGAGGCCATCCGGGCGATATCGAGCGTCTACATCGAGCGGGGAATGACCGTTCCGTCGCTGGACCGGGAGCGGACGTGGCATTTCGTCCCTTCGGCTGGGGAGGGGCAGCGTGTTTCCGGCGGGGCGGTCCTCGGCGCCGTTCAGGAGACGCAGAACGTTGAGCACCGCATCCTGGTTCCTCCCGAAGAGGGTGGAACGCTCGAGTCTGTAGTACCGGAGGGAGACTACACGGTAGAAGATGTGATTGCGGTCTTGCGGACCGACCGCGGTGAAACGCAGCCTCTCCACTTGATGCAGCGGTGGCCGATCCGCGTGCAGCGGCCTGCGCGAAGCCGCCTGCCTCTCGGTATTCCCCTGATCACGGGCCAGCGGGTGATCGACACGCTGTTCCCCACGGCCAAGGGCGGGACGGTCGCCATTCCAGGGGGCTTCGGCACCGGCAAGACCATGACGCAGCAGGCGGTCGCCAAGTGGTGTGACGCCGATTTGATCGTGTACATCGGCTGCGGTGAGCGCGGCAATGAGATTACCGACGTTCTGACAGAGTTCCCCAAGCTGGTGGATCCGAGAACCGGTCGTTCCCTGATGGAGCGAACGATCCTGATCGCCAACACCTCGAACATGCCGGTCTCGGCGCGGGAAGCGAGTATCTACACGGGCATCACGATGGCGGAATATTTCCGCGACCAAGGCTACCATGTTGCGGTGATGGCGGATTCGACCTCGCGGTGGGCCGAGGCGTTGCGCGAGCTTTCCGGGCGGATGGAGGAGATGCCGGCGGAGGAAGGATTTCCCGCCTACCTGCCGACCAAGATCGCCGAGTTCTACGAACGCGCCGGGTACATGGAGACGCTTGCGCAGGACAAGGGCTCCGTGACGATCATCGGGGCGGTCTCGCCGCCCGGCGGGGATTTCTCCGAGCCGGTGACCCAGCACACCAAGCGGTTCATTCGGTGTTTCTGGGCCCTGGACCGAAACCTGGCCAACGCCAGACACTATCCGGCCATCTCCTGGCTCGACAGTTACAGCGAGTATCTCAGCGAGGTGGCCTCCTGGTGGGAGCGAGACGTCAGTGCGGACTGGCTCGCCGATCGGACTGCCATCATGGAACTGCTGCACAAGGAAGTTCGCCTGCAGCAGGTCGTCAAATTGGTGGGGCCCGATGCGTTGCCCGACACCCAGCGATTCATCCTCGAAGTGTGCACGCTGTTCAAAAACGCCTTTCTCCAGCAAAACGCCTACGACAAAATCGACGCCTTCAGCATCGTCCGGAAGCAGGCGAGGATGCTGCACATTATCGTGGCGTACTGGAAGCGCGGGCAAGCGGCGATCAAGAGCGGCGCGACGCTGGTGGCGCTGCGGAAGATGAAAGTATACCAGGACATCGTACGAATGAAATTTTCCATACCCAACGACGACCTTTCCCGTTTCGACAAGATCGAAGCCCGCCTGGAGCGTTCGATGGACCAGTTGGAGGCGCTGCATGCTTGAGGCGAAAGACAGACGTTTGCTGGCCGGCCGGGAGTACATCGGTGTGGACAAGATCGACGGGCCACTGGTCTTCGTGAGCAAGACGCACCCCGTCGGGTACCGGGAGCTCATCGAGTGCGTCGACAAGGACGGGCACGTGCGACGCGGGATCGTTCTGGAATCCTCGACCCACGCCGTCGTGGCGCAGATCTTCGAGGGGACTTCCGGCCTGACGCTTCCCGATACGCGGATCCGGTTCTGTGGCGAGCCGCTGACGATCTCCGTTTCCAAAGAGATGCTGGGCCGGGTCTTCAACGGCCTGGGCCTTCCCATCGACGGCGGGCCCCCGCAGCCCGGCGATATCGAGCTGGACGTCAACGGCATGGCCATCAACCCCACGGCGCGGCAGTATCCGCGCGATTTCATCCAGACCGGCATCTCCGTGATCGATGGTATGAACACACTGATCCGCGGGCAGAAACTTCCGATCTTCTCGGGCAACGGGCTGCCTCATAACGAGCTTGCGGCGCAGATTGCTCGGCAGGCGAAGATTCGCGGGTCCCACACCGAGTTCGCCGTCGTCTTCGCCGCCATGGGGGTCAAGCACGACGTGGCCCGGTTCTTCACCCGCTCGTTCGAGGAGAGCGGCGTGCTGGACAACGTCGCCCTGTTTCTCTCGCTCGCGGACGATCCTTCCATCGAGCGCTTGATCACGCCCCGAACGGCTTTGACGCTGGCCGAGCACTTAGCGTTCAATGAGAACATGCACGTGCTCGTGATCATGACGGACATGACCAACTACTGCGAGTCGCTGCGCGAGATATCGACGATCCGCGGCGAGATTCCCTCGCGGAAGGGATATCCCGGATACCTCTATTCCGATCTGGCGGAACTGTACGAGCGCTCCGGGATGCTCAAGGATCATGAGGGATCTATTACGTCGCTGCCGATTCTGACGATGCCGAACGATGATATCTCGCATCCGATCCCCGATCTTTCCGGGTACATCACGGAAGGCCAGATCGTGTTCGAGCGAGAGATGGACGGGCGCGGGATCTATCCGCCGGTGGCGGGGCTTCCGTCACTGTCCCGCCTGATGAAGGACGGGATTGGCGAGGGGATGACGCGGGAGGACCACCCGCATCTCGCCAGCCAGCTCTTTGCGGCGTACAGCCACGTCAAGGACGTACGCAACCTCGCCTCCGTGATCGGAGAAGAGGAACTGACGCCGCTGGATCACAACTACCTGGAATTCGGCGCCGCCTTCGAACAGAAGTTCATCTCGCAGCGCATGGACGAGGATCGCAGTATCGAGCAGACCCTGGATTTAGGCTGGGACGTCTTGCGGGTGTTGCCCGTCAGCGAGCTGCACCGTATCACGGAAGAGGAAATCGACAAATACTACGGAGCATAACGGGCACGGATCATGGCGCAGTACAACTATGCACCGACCAAGACCAATCTGCTCAAGCTGCGCAGCGATCTGGTCTTTGCGCAACAGGGATACGAGCTTCTGGATCAGAAGCGAAATATTCTGATCGTTGAGCTGCTGTCGCTGGTCGACCAGGCTGCCGAACACCAGAACCGGGTTGAAACGGCGCTGGCAAAGGCGTATAAAGCTTTGGAAGAGGCTGTCTTTGATATGGGCAAGCTCAAGGTTCAGTATCTCACCGGAGCGGTGAACATGACGACTGATATCACGGTTCGTTCCAGAAGGGTCATGGGTGTGAGCCTGCCCGTGGTCGATACAAAATTCCAGGAGCATCCGCCGTATACCAGTCCGATGGGCACGAGTTTCTGGATCGATAGCGCGCTGGGGTCGTTTAAGGCGGCGCTCGAATTGCTGGGCAAGCTTTCGGAGCTGAAAATCTCCGTGCTTCGGCTTGCCAACGAAGTCAAGCGAACGATCCGAAAGGTGAACGCGCTTGAGAAAATCGCCATCCCTGACCTGAAGGAGACCGTTCACTTCATCGAAAGTCGGCTCGAAGAAAACGAGCGGGACATGTTCGTCCTGATGAAAACGGTCAAGGAAAGACTGGACAGGGAGCGGCTCAGAACGCGGGAGGCCGATCGTGGGTAAGCCCCTCAGGAAGATCATGGTCTACATCGACGGCACGGAGCAGTCTGTCACGGCGGCGCAGTATGCCATCTGTCTGGCCTCCTTCTCGGGGGCCGAGTTGGTTGCCCAGTACGTGGTCAACACCCGGGCCGTGGAGGACTTGTTGAAGGCCCGCATTTTCCTCCGGGACGAGCGGGTCGAGTACGAGCACGACATGGAAGCCGACGCCGACCGCTATTTGAAGTATGTAACCGATCTGGCGCAAAAGAAGGGCGTGTCCATCGTGACCAAACGCAGCCGGGGCAGCGTCCACCAGGAGGTTCTGGAGGCTGTCCGCGAGTATGACGTGGACCTCCTTGTCGTTGGGGAACTGTCGCGCATCCGCAGCCGGAGAGACGAGTTTTACGATGAGGCCGAGCGGGCCATGCGCACGGTGCCCTGTTCCGTTTTAATCGTTAAAGATGAAGACCGGGTTTGGGAGTTGTACGAGTCTCTGGCATAGGCCGACGCTGCCTGAGGTCGGCGGTTGCCTTCACACGTGAACTACGAGGAGAATGCAGGTAATGGCATTGATTGATTTGATCGCACCGGAAGTCGTAAAGACGCCGTTGGTCTCGAAGGACAAGACGGACGTCTTGCGCGAGCTTGTCCAGATATTGAAGGATGCGGGCCGGATCGATGATTTTGACATCGTACTCCAGGAGGTGCAGGAACGGGAGCGCAAGCAGAGCACCGGCCTGGAGGAGGGGATCGCCGTGCCCCACGGCAAAACCACCGCCGTCTCGCGTTTGCAACTGGCCCTGGGCATTGCCCCGCAGGGGATCGATTTTGGCTCTCTGGACAACCAGCCCACGAAGCTCTTCTTTCTTTTGGTGGCCGCGCCCGATCAGTCGGGCCCGCACGTGCAGGCTCTCGCGGAAGTCGCCAAGCTGGCGCGCTCCAAGGCGTTCTGTCGGGCCTTGATCGCCGCCGAAGATTCCCAGCAGGTCGTTGAGTTGATAAAAGGGGAGTAATGCACCGGTTGCGAGAATTCACGAGTGCGGACGATGCGTCGAAGGAGGGCGTTTTCAGGGCATTGTTCCGGCGGATGGCCATGGTCACCCTGGTCTTGTTGTGCCTTGCGATCGCCGGCGCAGCGGCGGCCGAAAAGACGACTCTGCGTCTGGCGACGGGAAGCAAAACGGGGGTCTACTATCCCATCGGTTTCGGCATCAAGAAGGTCATCGAGCAGGCGTTTCCGGATGAGGTCGCCGTCGAGGTGGTCGAGACCAGCGGCTCGCTCGAGAACCTGCGGTTGCTGGACAAGGAGCAGGTCGATCTGGCCCTGGTGCAGAATGATTCGGCCTACTACTTCCGGTACGGTGAAGCCATGTTCACCCTGCCTTCGAGCAAGGCGCTGGCCATTGCTTCCCTGTACACCGAGCTGATCCAGATTGTCGCGACGCGGAACAGCGAAATCGAACATCTCGACCAGTTGAAGGGCAGGAGGGTCCGCACGGGGTCTCCGCCCACCGATATCGGCAATAGCGCCACGCTTATTTTCCGTCTGGACGGCTGGGAAGGTTCGGATCTGACGGACGTCCGCTGCAAGTTTTCCGAGGCCAGGGAGAGACTCTTGTCCAACGAGCTGGACGCCGCGTTTGTCACGGCGGGAATCCCCACGCCTCTCTTCACCAGGAAAGGAGAGGATGGCGTCGCCCTGCAGGACTACATCAATCTCGTTCCCATCGGCGAGGGGCTGGCCAACCGGCTCATGCGGGAGTTTCCCTATTTCGTCTATACGGAGATACCCGCCCATACCTACAGCACGCAGGACAAGCCGGTCAAAACCGTGGGCGTTCGCGCGATTCTCGTGGCGCGAAAGGGTTTTGAGGACACGAGAACGCACAGCCGAAGAGTGCCCGCCGATTTTATCAAAACGGTCACGAGATTGATCTTTGAACAAGAGGAGGTCATTACCGGCGCGCACGACATCAACGGCGTGGACCTGAGCAAATACCGTTTCCCTCTGGACGACGGTCTCTACGGCATCCTCGATCACCGGATGAGGCCTATCATTCCCATTCACCCCGAGTCCAGGCAGTACTATCTGGAAAAGGGGCTTCTCAAAAAGACCTTCTCCGATTATTTGCCCGCCCTGTTGTGGAGCGGTTTGTGCCTGGTCGTGTTGTTTTACACCATCAAGTACCGATCTGTTCTTCGCCGGGTCACCCAGCGACACATTCACGTGCGGCTGGTTATCACGTTCATCTGTCTCTACGTGGTGGGGACGCTGGCGATGTTTTTTTGCGAGCGCTACAACAACCGCTCGTTCGAGAGCATTGGCGAGGCATTCTGGTCGATCACGATTTATATTCTGAGCGGCTTTGAAGACCGCTATCCGGTCACCTGGCCGGGACGTGTCATTTCGATTCTGATTTTTGTTTTGAGTGTGTTTTTTATGGGTGCTGTGGCGGGCCGGTTTGCCGCGGCCTTTCTACGTAGAGAGGAGATAAAGATGCCCCGGGATATTCACGATCATATTGTTATCTGTAACTGGAACGAGAGGGGCAAGAGAGTGCTGGCGGAATTGCGGCATCCGGAAGGAAAGCCCGATGCCGACGTCGTAATCGTGGACAACAAGCAGCTCGACGAGAAAGAGTTAATGCGCATGCCGGCGTTCAACAAGGTGCATTTCATCCGCGAAGATCCCATCCGGCACGGCACGCTGAAGAGCGCGCGCGTCAGCTTTGCCGACACCGTAATCGTGCTCACCGACGGTCAGAGTCCCGACCCGGACGCGAAATCCGCCATGATCGTCCTGGCCTTGTTGGGCGAGTGCAAACGCCGCCGGCCGCATATCATCGCCGAGGTTGTCAATTCCGACAACAGCCAGCACCTCAGGGATGCCGGCGCCGATGAGACGATCTGCACCACTGAGATCGGCGTGGGCATATTGGCCCACTGTGCCTTGAACAAGCAGCTTTCCGTTGTCTACAAGGACCTGCTCACGTATACCTTTGAGGGGAATGAGATTTACATCGTTCCGCGCGAGTCGTTCCCCGACACGTTTGTGGGAAAGACGTTCGCCGAGTGTGCGCAAATGCTCTACGAGAACCGCGATGACAATAACCCTGTCATTCTTCTGGGCATCCGTCGGCAGGACAAGGTGATCATGAATCCGAGAAAGGGGACCGGGCGACTTACCGATACCGAGTTCCGCATTGAGGAAGAGGATGCTTTGATCGCGATGGCCTTCTGCGCCCCCAACTTGAAAGAGGGTCTTGCTCCTTCTTGAGACGCCGAAACGCCGACGCGCGCCGGTGCGGCCGTTCTCACCGAAGCCATTTGAGTTTGATGATCCCGCCGGTGTCCTGGGCGATGTAGATGAAGCCCTCGTCATCGACGGTCACTCCCTCCTGGTTGTCTCCGGGGAAGGCCCAGACGTTCAGGAGCCGGTCGTCGTGGGAATACTCGAGCATGGTATTGGTGGCGTCGCTTACGAGCAGGATGTGGCCCGTCGTCGCATCGTAGTTCAGAGCCGACACATCGATGATGCCCGGCTCGAAATACCCGGTGATCCGGACCGGTTCCCTCCGGGTGCGTAGCGGCAACTCGACGCGAAACACCGCCGAGATGTCTTCTGGATTCGAAAGGGTGAAGGCCTGGTTGCCCACGTAGAATACGCCCCCTTCTTTGTGCTTTGCATCAGGGACGAACGTGAGCGCTTCGATGCCCTCACCGCCGGCTGCCAGAAGCGTTTTGCCTTCGAATGTTCGCGGAACAGAGAACTCGCGCAAGACCGCGAAGGTCTCCGGATGAACCTGGACGATCGTTTCCGCTTCCTCAATCACAAGGTACAGCAAGCCCGTCGAGGGATCGTACGTGATTCCCTCAAAATCAGCACCGTCCCGAAGACGCTTTTGTTTCACCAGCGTTCCTTCGGTCGTTATTTCGCAGAGGTCGCCCTCATCGCCGACGACAAAAAGCGTTTTGCGCTGCGCGTGCCAGCAGATTCCGGACGGTTCGTTGAACTCGATCTTATCTATGTTGCCAACCCACTTGTTGGGAAAGACGATGGTGTCAAGGACCTGCCGTGGGCCCGCGGTTCGGCCGCAGCCGGTCAGGAACAGGGCCGACAAAATTGTAATGAACGTTGCCAACTTTTTGCATACGAGCACTTGTATCGTCTCCTTCAACAACATTGGGAAAACTTCAGCATTGCGATTGAGCGGAACCCCCAATATTCAGGGAAAAGACAGCATACGCCATCCCAGTTCAATAATACCGGCCGATGTCACCTCTGTAAATACTTTTGCCCGGCTTCCTCAAATCAGGTTTGCCGCCATTTTCTGTTGATGTATATGGTCTGTCGCGATATATTCTGTTTTTGCTTGTGGAAACAGAATGTGCTGTGATTCGGTTGTGGTCGCGATGAGCGGACGCAGTTATGCTACGCAAAACGGCTAAGCGCGGTCAATCGTTTTGTCTTCATTAAAGGATGGAAGAATGACGCACGATCAGACAGCCAGGACTTGCGAAGGGACACACGTGTCGATGGGAACAGGCAATGTTTCTGCTGGGAGTATTTTCATGCCGGTGCCGGTACGTTCCGTTTTGCGTCGGGCCATCGGGGTGTCCCCTCCTCTGCTCGTGGGAATCCTCGCGTTGTGCCTGATGCTTCTTGTCGGTTGTGCGTCGAAGACGAAAAGCGAGAAGACCGTAACGCTGGAAGAACCGCAGGTGGTCAACGGTGAGATCGTCGACGACGACGATCCCCTGAAGTTGAAAGAATTTTCCGATGCGGTGGATGCCATAGAATTGGAATCGCCGCAGGACGCTCCGGTCGCTGCGGCAAGCGAATTCGCCGCGGGGGCTGCGGAAACGAGGAAGCCTGCCGGTGCGGGAGCGGACGCTCCGTCGAAAATCGGCGTGGCCGAGGCGGTGAGTATGACCGCGGCGCAGGCTGTGCCGGCCGGGTCCACCACACTGATCGCGCTGCCCAAGCTCAGCGTCACGGAACTCAGCGAAATCGCTGACCACGTCGCGCTGGTCCTGGAGACCGAATTGGGGTACGTCGCCGCTTCGGCGGCTGTGGCCGATGCATTGCCGACGCCGCCCTCGGGTATCATTGGCGGCCGGACCCTCGCCCGCCCCGGAGAGGGCGGCACCCATGTCCTGCGCTTCGCATACCGGCATTATGTCTCGCAGCCGGCGCAGGCCTGGGCTCTCGGCGCCATTGTCGGTAAGGATGGGACGTTGACCGCCAATCCCGATCTCGCGCGCATCGAGGCGGAGATCACCAAGACCATCGCCGAGTTGAACAAGATGCGTACCGGCCTGACCATCCGCGACCTGGAGGCCAAGCTCATTCAATTGAGTTACGTCGACGCTGCATCGGCGCTGGGGATGCTCAAGGGCATGGGCGTAACGACGATGAACAAGCCAACGGAACTGCAGCCGAAGGTCGACTTCGCCAAGCTGCCGTACGTGGTGAACATCGAAGACCCGAAGAAGGAATACACCGGGTTGGTGGGGGCTGGCACAAAGACTTCGGGAAGCAAGCTCTCGCTGACGCCGGGCGTCGCTTCGGAGATGAGCGACAATGCGATCGCCTCGCCGACGAATCAACTGCTGGTGCTGTTCCATCCCGCTCATCCCGAGCAGTTCAGCGAGGTGCGTCACATCCTCGACGACATTATCGACCGTCCCGCCCGGCAGATCTTCATCGATGCCATGGTCCTGGAGATCAGTGAAACCGGCCTCAGAGATCTGGGGGTTGAGTGGAATTGGGCAGGGGGGGCGGATGTTCTCAGTCTGAGCGGTGGTTCCTCTGGTGTTAACGAACAAATAGAGACGTTCGACCTGAGGATCGCTGAAATATCGAATCTCAGTGATCTCTTCGAGGCCAAAATGGACTGGGACTGGGAGGTGTTGATCAAAGCGCTGATTCGCACGGGCAAGGCGGAAGTTCTTTC
>Ga0272441_10005536_pt1 | contig 21865 bp, 11 predicted proteins | sample SSMProp6N_FD_193582 | JGI IMG/M metagenome (GOLD analysis project Ga0272441, IMG submission 193582) | Marine sediment archaeal communities from Little Sippewissett salt marsh, Falmouth, MA, United States - SSM-Prop-6N | ecosystem: Environmental > Aquatic > Marine > Wetlands > Sediment ... | reverse complement strand
AGATCACGGTGGTCACCACGCTGCTCGATCCCGACCGGTATCCCAAGAAGGCCGTAGCCGAACTCTACGGCCGCCGCTGGCAGGTCGAGACAAACCTGCGTCATCTCAAGACCACCATGCGTATGGATGTCCTGCGATGTCAGACCGTCGATGGGATCCATCGGGAACTGGCGGTCTTCGGGATGGTCTACAACGCGGTGCGCCTGGTGATCATTCACGCCGCCGAAGCTCACGGGGTGCCGCCGGATCGCATCAGCTTCATCGACGTCTTCCGCTGGGTGGCGCTGGGATGTCCCGGCCGGAGTCTGCCCGCATTTATTGTGAATCCGATTCGCTGCCGCTCACCCACCCCCCGCATGGTGAGACGACGTCACAAGAACCACACCTACATGACGCGGCCGCGTCAGCCTCAGCGCAAACTCCCTGATAACCTGGACCTATCGCTTATTTGAACGGCATTCGCCCGTAGGCGGTGCGTCTCATCCCGGCGGATTGTCCTTGAGAACGGCCAACAGATCGAGTATGCTTCATAACACAGGGGCGGGGGCGGTCCGGGGCGAGGACAGGAGAATCCTCATGAGACGCTTCAAGTGCGCTCTGCCGGTGATGATCCTCGGTGCCGCCGTCCCGCTCGCCGCGGCCGCCGGGGCGGTGTCGATCACGGTGGCCGATGGTGATCCGAGTCACATCAGGCTTGAATACCGGTTCGGCGAGTTCACGCAGCAGGCGGTGCGCATCGACGGCCGGTCGTTCGTCGAACTCAACTTGCCCGGGGAAAGCGTAAAGACACAGGCGGGCGCGCCCGCGTTGCCGGCCGTGTCGCGCAGCGTCATCATTCCCGGCGATGCGGGGATAGCCGTTCGCGTCACCGAAAGCGCGTTCTACGAGATCGCGAACATCGACATCGCGCCGTCACGCGGGTTCATTTCGCGCGATCTCGATCCCGATCGTGTGCCGTATGCGTTCGGCAGGACGTACGACACGAACGCCTTCTTTCCGGGGGCGCTGGCGACGCTGGGCGAGCCGTATATCCTGCGCGACCACCGCGGCATCGTGGTCACGGTCAACCCGTTCCAGTACAACCCCGTCACCCGCGTGCTGCGCGTGTATACCACGATGACGGTGCAGATCGCCGCGGTGGGCCGTGGTCGGGTGAACGTGCTCGAGCCCTGCCCGCGCGCCCTGAGCCGCGCCTTCCACCAGATCTACAAAACGCACTTCATCAATTACAACCTGAACGGTCGCTACGATCCGCTGGATGAAGAGGGCGGGATGCTGATCATCTGTTACGACGCCTGGATCGAGAACGTGATGCCGCTTCTCGAGCACAAGAACTCGATCGGGATCCCGACGTCGATCGTGGGCGTCTCCGAGATTGGCAACGACGCCAAGTTCATCAAGGCATGCATCCAAAGCGTGTATGACACGACCGACCTCGCCTTCGTCCTGCTCGTGGGTGATGCGGATGAGGTGGCCACGCCATACAGCGCCTACGGAGCGGCCGACCCGGTCTACGCCAAGCTCGCCGGCGCCGATGACTACCCGGACATCATGGTCGGCCGCTTCTCGGCCGCGATGACACCGCACGTGGACACGCAGGTGCAGCGGACGATCGAGTACGAAGACATGCCCGCCACGGAGCAGGACTGGTACTGGCGCGGCGCGGGCGTGTCCTCCGACGGCGACTACATGGACACCATCCGCCAGAAGCTCCTCGATTACGGCTACACCGAGGTTGACCAGATCTACGATCCCGATGCGACGCCGGAGATGGTGAGCGACGCGTTGAACGCCGGCCGGGGCGTGGTTAATTACTACGGCCACGGCTCGTGCACAACGTGGGGAACGAGCGGGTTCAACGTCAATGACATCAGCCAGCTTACGAACCAGAACATGCTGCCGTGGATCATCAACGTGGCCTGCTCCGTTGGCGCGTTCGACTACGACGAGTGCATGGGCGAGGCGTGGCTGCGGGCCCAGCACGGTGGCGAGCCGACCGGCGCCATCGCCTGCTATGCGGCTTCGGGTCTTCAGTATTGGGACGGACCGACGTGCGCGCAGCAGGAGGCGATCGACCTGTTCGTCAACGAGACGTATCACAGCTTCGGCACGCTCTGCTTCGCCGGCGCCTGCAAGATGATGGATGAGTACGGCACGGAGGCCGTGCTGATGTTCGACACGTGGATCGTCTTCGGCGACCCGTCGCTGCGCATCGTGGGCGCCGTCGAGCATGAATGCCCGGGCGACTTCGATGGCGACGGCGATGTCGACACGGCGGATCTCCTGTTCCTGCTTGGCGCATGGGGGACACCTGACGGTGATGTCGATGGCGATGCCGATACGGACACCGCCGATCTCCTGGCCCTGCTCGCGGCATGGGGCGGATGCCCCTGAGACGACGCTTACCTTCGCACCGCACGCGCAAAGCCCCCGGACTCCCGTCCCGGGGACTGTTCGCATTCTGTTCATCCTGGAAGCGCCCGCGCGCGGCAATCCGTTCCGCGCCACACGCCGAATTCCGTTTGCACGACTGCCCGCCCCGAGTACAATCCACCTGACGAGTCGCCTGCAGCGCCGACATGGGGCCGGCCGCGGGCGGGAAGGGGTTGAATCATGTTGTTGCCGCGATTTCTGCGAGCCATTTGCAGCGCCACGGCCGCGATCACATGTCTGGTGACATTTGCGGCTCCGCCGGCGCGGGCCGACATCATCAACGTCCCCGATGATTACCCGACCATCCAGGCGGCCATCGACGCGGCCGAGGACGGCGATGAGGTTGTCGTCGCCCCGGGAACGTATGTGGAGAGCATCACCTTCTGGCCCAAGGCCATCACGGTGCGCAGCACCGATCCCGAGGATCCGGAGATCGTGGCGACCACGATCATCCATCCCGACGGAGGAAGAGCCGTGAAGTTTGAGGAGGGGGCCTGGCCGGACACCGTACTCGCCGGCTTCACGATCACCGGCGGCTACACCGCCTACGGGGGTGCGGTGTCTATGTCGAACGCCAGTCCCACTATCTCCAATTGCTTCTTCAGCGCCAACTCGGCAAGCTATGCCGGCGGCGCCATGTGCATCTATTCCGGCTGCAGCCCGATGATCAGCGGATGCACGTTCGCCGAGAACTCGTGCAGCGGATACTACGGCGGGGGCGCGATGCACATCGAAGACGGCAGTCCCACCATCATCGCCTGTACGTTCCGCAACAACGTCAGCGAGTATCACAGCGGAGCGATGGTCAACAAGGGTGACGGCGATGTGCTCATGATGGACTGCTCGTTTACTGAGAACTTCGCCCCGGAGGGCAGCGGTGCCATCTACAGCACCTGTCAGAACTTCACGATCACCAACTGCACGTTCACTCGAAACTCGACGTACGGGAGCGGCGGTGCGATAACGAGCTGGATGGGGGCGCTGACCGTAACGGACTGCACGTTCACCGAGAACGTCGCCGAGTTCGGCTGGTCGCATGGAGGCGGGATGAACCTCTTTGGCGACGCGACCGTCTCTGGCTGCACATTCACCAGAAACCGGGCGACCCGTGGCGGCGGAGGGCTCCAGCTCAGCATTGTCTACACGGTGACCGTGACCGACTGCACCTTCAACGAAAACGAGGCTTCCTGGGGCGGCGGGCTGGCCTGCTACTACCCTGATCTGACGAGAGATCGCGCCACGCCAACCGATGTCTTTCATGCGGCGGCGCGCGGCGACCGGCTCCGCAGCGAGGGTTTCCCTACGCACATAGACGACTGCACCTTCATCGCGAACAGCGGCGTTGATGGCGCGGGTCTCTACTATTCTGACAGCGGAGTCGGACCCATCGCGATCACACGGTGTTCGTTCCTGCGCAACCAGGCCGATGCGGATGGTGGGGGAATGGTCTGTCGCCGCACCGATGAGGCCAGCGTATCAGGCTGCGCCTTTGTCGCGAATACGGCCGCCGGGAATGGCGGCGGGCTGTGCAACATGGAAAACTGGGGCATCGAAAACTACGACATTTCCAATTGCACCTTCAGCGCGAATGCGGCTGGCGGCAACGGCGACGGAATGTACAACGATCGCAGTGACGTGACGGCCGCCAACTGCATCCTCTGGGGAGATGGGAGCAACGAGATCTACAACTTCTCGAGCTCCCCTGTCGTCAGCTTCTGCAACGTGCAGGGCGGGTACGAAGGCGAAGGCAACATCGACGCCGATCCCCTCTTCGTCGATCCTGACAACGGCGATTACCGCCTCTCCCCCGGCTCGCCGTGCGTCGACGCGGCCGACAACACCGCCGTGCCGCCAGATGAACTCGATCTGGATGAGGACGGCGATACGGAGGAGCCGATCCCGTTCGACCTTGAGGGCAACGGCCGGCTCATCAACGACCCGTGCACGGAGGATACGGGCAACGGCGAGCCGCCCATGGTGGACATCGGCGCCTACGAGTTTCAGCCGTCGTGCCCGTGCGACCTGGACTGCGATGGGAATGTCGGTACTGCCGATCTCCTGTTCCTGCTGGGCGCCTGGGGCACGGGCGCGGGCGATGTCGACGGCGATGGCGACACGGACACCGCCGATCTCCTGACCCTGCTCGGCGCGTGGGGTGAGTGCCCCTGAAACCCCGCCTGCCGCACACCACCGACAAAGCCCCGGGACTCCCGTCCCGGGGCCGTTCGTATTCGGTTCGCACAGGAAGCGCCCGGCAAGCGAGGAAGCGGTGCGGGCGGCCGGCCGGATTCTGCTTGAATTGGCGGCCGGATCCAATAAACTGGAGTCAACGATCCGTTGCGGCGCCGGCATGAAGTCGACGTGGTGACGGAAGGAAGGAGCAGGAGACATGTTGAAAAAAGCATCAGTGATCGTCCCGACGCTCGCTCTACTCGTGTCGACGATGGTCTCTCCCGCGGCGGCGGGCGTGATCGAAACGGACGGCTATCGCGTCATCAGCGCCCGGTCCGAGGCCGGACCCGCGGGGCATACCAACGTGGACGATCCTCCGGACATCGAAGACTTCTCGTTCCCGCCGCCCGAAACGACGTTCGACGAGGCGCTCATGACCTCCGTTGTGGGCTCGACCGGGCGGACTTCAGCCGACGGCGATGGGAGCCAGAACACCACGCTCGCCAACGGGCATTACTTCGGGACCCTCATCACGGCCGCGACGGCCGAGAACAACGGCGGGGACTGGGCCGATGGGTACGGCCAGAGCGAGCTGACCGTGTGCTTTGATCTCGATACTGCCACGGACGTTCACTTCGTCGGCTCTTACGAGCTGCTGGAGGATGGCACCGGCGCCAGCGCCATGGTGCAGGCCCTGCTGCTCGGGGACGTCCAGCAGATCATCGTTGAGGAGACCTCGACCGGCTCCGGGGACCACGACTTCTGGCTGGCGCTGGAGCCCGGCAGCTACATCATCGACATGACCATCAGCTCATCGGCCAATCAGATCTTCAATGACGGCCTTTCGATCGTCGCCGCCGAGTACGAGTTCGAGATCACCGTCGATACCGGCGATGACTGCCCGGCCGACTTTGATGGCGATGGCGATGTGGACACCGCCGACCTGCTGTTCCTGCTCGCGGCGTGGGGAACGCCGGACGGTGATGTGGATGGTGATGGCGATACAGACACCGCCGATCTCCTGGCCCTCCTCGGCGCGTGGGGCGACTGCCCGTAGGTTGCAGAATTGTGCCGCGGATGCTACATCGGGCCGCATGAGAAACGCACTGATTGGATTGATCTGTGTTGCCGTGGCCGCGGGCGCTGTGGGCGCCCAGCCTGCCTCGCCCACCGATCCTGATGCACTGGACGAGGCGCTTGCCCTCGTCAATATGCGAAGAGAAGACCTGGGCTGGCGGGCGAAGGGATACTGGTCGGGCTATCCCGCCGACATCCCCTACAAGCTGCGCCAGTTTGATGATCTCTTCGCCGAGCCGATTGCGAACGTGTCGTATCTGCGGACGATGGCGAATTGCGCGCGTCTTTCGCTTGATCCGGCCACCCTCGACGCCGCGCCGGCGCGGACTTCGGCGGGCTCGCTCTACCAGGCGGTGGCGCGTCTGGGCGTGATCCGCAAGAACGGCCAGTTCCGATCGTACTCCTGCAACCTGATCGCCGAGCCGACACCGCTTGAGGAGGCGGTGCTCAAGTGCTACGAGCATGCGCGCCGGCCGACGAAGTATGTCACATTCGGCGTCGCGTCGCCGTATCCGCTCATCGAGCAGGAACTGGCCGATGCGGTGCAGGTCGTGCCGGAGGCGGTGCGGCCGATCATCGGCAAGCTCATCATGAACGTACTCGATGCGCATCACTGGGCCGATCTCGCCTGGCGCAACGTGGCGATGGAAGATCGTGTGATGATCGCGCAGCGCCTGGACATGGGCGTTGAGCAGGTGGATGCGCTGGATTATTGCTCCGCATTCGATGATGTGGCGCGGACGTGGGACGAGTCGAGCCTGTGGTACGCGGGCCTCAAGTGCGTCGAGGCGATGGACCGGGCGCGGCAGGAGCTCAAGGAGGTCGCCGCCAGCGCCGGCCCCTTCGAGTTCGACTGGAAGACGCCTCTGGGCTGGATCCGCATTCGCGGAACCGGCTCGGACATCGTGGATGGCGCCGGTGCGCTGCTGATCGTCGATCTGGGGGGCGATGATCGCTACACCGGCCCCGTCGCGGCCTCGACTGCGCAGCGCCCGATCGGCCTGCTGCTCGATCTGGCGGGGCGCGATACGTACCTGGGGGAGGCGGTCACGCAAGGCGCGGGGATGTGCGGGATCGGCATCCTGCTGGATGTGGCCGGCGACGATGCCTACCACGCCGAGACGCACGCCCAGGGCGTGGGTCAGTTCGGCCTCGGCGCGTGCATCGATCTCGCCGGCGATGATGTGTACTTCACCAAGTTTTCCGGCCAGGGCTGCGCCTACTTCGGCGTCGGGCTGATGCTGGACGCGGCGGGCGATGATCAGTACCGGCTCTTCGCCGACGGACAGGGCCTCGGCGGCGTGTCCGGCGTCGGCGTGCTCGCCGACCGATCCGGGAACGACACGTACGAGGTCGTGCGCGATGCGTTACTCACCGGCCGGCCGTCCTATCACTCGGAGGGGAAGATCTCCGTTTCCAACGCCCAGGGCTGCGCCATGGGGAGGCGCGGCGACGGGGCGGACGGCCATTCGTGGGCCGGCGGCCTCGGCGCGCTCATCGACATCGAAGGGCAAGATGTCTACACCTCAGGCAACTGGTCCCAGGGCACCGGCTACTGGTTCGGGATGGGTTATCTCTACGATGGCGAGGGCGATGATGAGTATCACGGCGTCGTCTGGTCGCAGGCGACCGGGGCGCATTTCTGCATCGGCGTTCTGCTCGATGAGGGCGGGGATGACAAGCACCTGGCCGAGGAAACCAGCACCAACTCCATCGCCTTCGGCCATGACTTCACCGTCGCGCTGCTTGTGAACCTGGGCGGCGATGATGTGTATGAAGCCGAGAACCCCGGCCTGGGCTACTCGATCAACCGCTCGGTGGCGATGCTGATCGATATCGACGGGAACGACACGTATCGCGGCCACCCCACGAGCCGGCCCGGGATGGCGAACTACGATCGGAGCCGTTTCGACAACTGGGATGATTACACGACATACTTCGCCGATGCGACATCGATCGGCCTGTTCCTCGATGTCGGCGGCGACGATGCCTACGAGCAGTGCCTGGCCAACCCGCAGCGCCACCTGCTGCATCCGATGAGGGAGAACCTGCCCGGGCCGGTCGATCCGAACGATCCGGAAGCGAGTCGGGGCACGATCGCGGCCTGCGGCAACGACATGACCTGGCTGGACGAGGCCGATGCGCCGAACTGGCGGGTGCGAAACTTCAGCGTCGGCGTCGATCGGCCCTCGGGCTCCGTCGATTTCCGTCCGATTCCTGAGAAGCGACCCGGAGGTTGATCGCGCATTGCGAGCGATGAGAGTCGCGGCGCGGACGGCACAGTCATGAATTGGGGCTTCTCCTCGATGGCGGCCCGGCGGATTGCGCCGATTCGTTGGCGATCCTCAGCAGGCACAATCCGAATCACGGCGTGCACGGCCCCCACGCGCCAAGCAGGAGCACCAGATCACGAGCGTCGACCACACCGTTGCGGTCCAGATCCGCAGGACCGTCGCCGACGCCCCAGGCGGCGAGCAGGATCAGCAGGTCCTCGGCGGCCACGACATTGTCGCGATCGAGATCCGCACTTGCAGACAACCCGGGCGGAGGAAGCAGCCATGGGCAATCGACATAGGTGCAGTGGCTTCCATTGCCCATGTAGACTCCCCCGGCGCCTCGGCATTGCCCCTCGTTGAGGCCGTCATTACAGGAGCCATCCTCAAAGCAGCAGGCGCCCCACGGCACTCCGGGGCAACTGGCCGTCTCACAGTTACTGCCTTCGCCCTGGAAATCCCCGCCCTCCCGGTCGCACGCTTCCTGGGGCAGCTCGATGCAGCCGGCGTACACGCAGCAGGCGCCGAATGACGGACAGACGACGTCCTCACAGAACTCGCCCTTCGACCAGCTCATCGACCACGGATCGTCGCCGATCGGCTCGCTCAGGGCATCACACTCCTCTTCTGTCAGAAGCTGACACGAGCCGTCGTGGAAGCAGCAGGCGCCCAGCCATTCGTAGTCGTAGGTGAGCTTGATGGCTCCCTCGACGCGGTGCGGGCTGTTCGTGAGCCGGTAGAGACTGCCGGCATAGCGGAAGCTTCCGACGCCCTCGACGATCGCGTCGAAGGCGCCGCTGCCGATGAACTCCTCCAGCTCACCGAGCTGGTCGAAGATGCGGACAAAGCCGGCGGGCCAGTCCTCCGGCCACGAGAGGAGACCGCCGAAGTCGCAGCTTTCGCCCGGCGGAAGGAGGAAGAACTCGTCATAGCAGTAGATGACGTCATCCGCGATGTCGATGACGGCAACCGGAACATCCAAGGCGGGAAAGTCCCAGAGGAACAGCGCCTCATCCACGGTGACGCCGGTCGGTATGCCCTCATTGCCGAGGTTGGTCAGAACCACCATCGCGTGAACGGCTCCGGTGAACTCCAGGGTGGCGGTTTTCAGAATCCGCGCGCCGTTCAGATCATCAAACTTCTCGAATGTCAGAATCTGCGTGTTGTTCTGATCAAACGAGAAGGTCCCTTCCTGCACGATCGTGGAGCAATCGACGGACTGGCAGTCGGTGCCGTGGCCCTGGTATTGCCCGAGAAGGTAGTCGCACGAGTTCGGAGAAATGCCGTCGAGGCATTCACCGGTGTAGAAGCAGCACGCACCGAGGCAGTCGACCGCGGCACACTCGGTCTGGAAGCCCTGATACGTTCCTCCGGCGGCCATGCATTCATCGTGCGTCAGCCGGGCGCAGGACCCATCGGACAAACAACAGGCGCCGCTGACGGGACAGGCCCCCGTCACGCAGTCGGTTTCGTTGCCCTGATAGGCGCCCCCCTGGGCCAGGCACTCGGACTCCGTGAGGATCTGGCACGACAGGTCGAGAAAGCAGCAGGCGCCGCGGGGCCAGCACTCGACCGTCTCGCAGTCGGTGCCATCGCCCTGGTAGTCTCCACCCGCGGCCAGGCAGATCAGCTCCGACCCCATCTCGCAGGTTCCGTCATCCAGGCAGCAGGCGCCAACACCGCGCTCCGCGTGGGCCGGCACCGGCATAGTCATCGTCGTCAGCCCGCCGAGAGCGGCGAGCCATGCGAGCCTCAGTGCCTTCATTGTCCTCTTCTCCTCTACGGCCGGTTGGCGCGCCCACCCGGCCGGCACATGGAAAAACCGTTCTCGACGCACATCAATACACGACGGGGCATTGAGCCATCCCCCGTTGCGCGAGTGACTTATAGGAACAACTCCCTCCATTCCTGTCAAGACCGCACTTCCGATCCCCGCCAAGTTTTCGAGGTTGTCCTTATCATCACGGGACACGAACGGGAACCGAACCACCGCCGCGGCCCGCGGGGGCCGGTGGACGCTGCGCGTTGTCGAAGGACAGTTCACGGCCGCCTGCACAGGCCAGAAGGGGCCTCCGAGGACCTTATAAAAAGAGCACCGCCATGTCCGGCGATGCTCGGAATGCTGCTCTGGCAGACCGGTCAGGTCAGCAAGTGGTTACGGCTGGAACTCGTAGGCCCCCATGTCAACGGCCGGGGTGAGGCAGACGCCCGTGCGATACTGGCGGGGGCGAAGCCCGTTTTCCTGGTGGCCCGCCACCGGACGCGGGTTGCCCTCAAGATCGCAGGGCAGACCGCATTCGAGGAAGAACGCCGTGTTGCCGGCGTCGATGCACGGCGAGTCGGGCAGCAGGTGCAGATCGCCGCCGGCCGCATCGACGAACATCGGGTCGGCGTCGATGTTGCCGCCGCCCGGGCCGGCCCAGCCTCCCTGCACGTTGCTGGCGATCACGGTGGTCTGCGCGCCGGACTGGTCGAGGATCTCATCTCCGTACGGCGCGGTGTTGCCTCGGAAGATGCAATTGACCAGGGAAGACTGGGCCGAGTCATAGACGCAGCGCATCCCGCCGCCGCAGTTGCCGGCCACATTGTCCACGAACGTGCAGTTGACGATGGTGGCGCTGCAGGATTCGTTCCGCATGCCGCCGCCGTAGAAGGCTTCATTGGCGTAGAAGAGGCAATTGACGACCTCCACATCCTCGCCGGCCACGGCCAGGCCGCCGCCCTGCGCGACACCGGTGGCGACATTCTCGATGAAGACGCAGTTGCGGATCGTGGTGGTGCCCACGAGGCCGCCGACGCCGCCGCCGCCGAACTCGCCGCCGGCGGTGGCCGTGTTGTGGATGAAGATGCAGTCGGTGATGGTGGGCCAGCCGGCGAAGCTTCCGATCCCGCCCCCGAATTCCGCGGTGTTGTCGGTGAAGATGCAGTTTCGGATGGTGGGGCCGGCGAACCGGTTGAACAGGCCGCCGCCCTTTCGTCGCGTGGCGTCCTGCGTCCCCGTTCCCCCGGTGACGGTGAAGCCGTCGAGGACGGTGTCCGCATCCTCCCAGCTCACGCATTTCACGACACTGGTGTCGAAGCCGCTGCCGTCGATGACGGTGCATTCCGGGCCGGCGACGCTGCGAAGCGTAATCGCCTTGCCGAGAAAGTCGATGGCCTCGTGGTAGATCCCCTCGTCGACGAGGATCTCATCACCGTCCGAGGCGTTGGCAACGGCGGCCTGAATGGTCGAGTACTGCGCGGGCACGCAGATCTGCTCGGCGGACGCCGTCGCCGCAAAGCCGAGAATCGTGATGGTGAATGCAATCGTTCGAAGCATGGTTTCCTCCCTCGCCCTGGGCCCGGATAAACCGGAGCAGGCAAACCGCTGAAGGCGGAGCGAACCAGCCCGCGACGGGCTGCGTCGGCCTCCGCGATAAGGGTGAGAAGAAACGGTCATCGATGAAAGTACCAGGCCGGCGAAACGCTTCCTCGGCCGTTAATCTGGTGCGCTTCGACCGGTTGTGCAATTCGCTTGTCGCTTCCTTTCGTTCTGCGCTCGCGCCGGCCGGCCAACCGGCATGCTCATTCGTCCTTGCGCCGCGCCCGCGCGTCGGTCGGGCCGATAAGCGCCGCCCGGGGCGTGCCGCCCCGGCCTTGTCGGCTCACTGAGCGCGGCCGGAACACTCGACAGCGCCTTGCGGCCGGGACCTTTGTCTCATCGGTTCGCGCGACGCCTGCGGATTATAGGACGACGGAAGGAATGCGGAGCGTGATCTCGTCATTCCTCCCGTCGCCCGTTCAAATTGATCTGGATCTATCGTTGTCTATCAGTCGCTTCTACTCTTTTTGATCTGTTGCAGGATCTGATCGACGAAGTCCTGGAGATCCTCCTTCGTCGGGTCGGGCGGCAGGGGCGGGGCCGGCGGCGGCCCGCCGTCCTGAGCGTCGTACTTGATCTTCGCGTTCTGCCCGCCGAGCCCGAAGAGGCTCGTGCCGGCGGAGCTGTACTCGGCGCCGCCGTCGATGGTCAGGAGCTTGGCCACCAGCCCCAGCAGGGCGGCCGGCTGGCTGATCACGTCGTCCACGCCATCGTTGTCGAGATCAAGATTGCACAACTCGTTGGCCACGCCGTTGATCCGGGCCTTGCCGTGATCCGTCTGCAGGTTCTGCAACAGGAAGTGGTTCGGGATGCCGTAGAACTCCAGCAGCGTCTGATCCCAGCAGGCGATGCAGCGATGGCCCGAGAAGTGGGCCTCCCACTGGTTCCAGATGTCGATGTCGGCCTTGGTCGCCGTCGGCCCGTCGTTGTTCTGCCGCAGGTCCGCGGTGACCGGATGCAGCGTCAGGTCGGTGTTGGAGATGACCTGGGCCGCGCCCTCGGCGCTGAAGGCCGAGGAGCCGACTGCCTGGAAGTTCATGAGCAGCAGATCGGAACACTTGCCATACTCCGAACCGTCCAGGAACAGCTCGCCGGGCGTGCCGGTCGTCTGGCCGTGGGTGATCCCGCTCTGGACCACCTGGAAGGCGCAGGCCTTGTACTCCCAGCCGGAGCCGCCGCCGTAGTGGATCAGCGTGCCGTTGCCGGCCAGGTGGTTCCACATGATCTCATCGCTGCCGTCCTGGGTGACCGCCCAGGCCACGACGTAACCGCGCAGCACGCGGTCATCGGTGCCGTCCATGGCCGGCCGCCCGGGCGGATCGCCCGGATCGAGGACGGTGAACGGCGAGACATTGGCCGGCAGACCGGTGAGGGCCGACCAGTAGATGGGCTGGTTGGCCGTAAGGTGGATCTTATTGTCAACCCAGTTCCAGCCGGGATGCGGCCGCTCGCCCTCGTCGGCGTCCAGCGGCGGATCACCGTTGATGAAGTACATCTGCACCCAGACGTCGTCGGGGTAGTCGTTGGTGAGCGACAGGAACGTGTCCTGGAGGAGATAGCCCATGTAGTTCCAGCGGATCTCGACCTTGGAGAAGAAGACGAGGCTGCCCTTCTCGATGCAGCCGCCGACGCCGGCGCAGGCCTCGCAGCCCACGCAGTCACCGGCATAGTCTCCGCCCTGGTTGAGGCACTCCTGCTCGGTCAGGTCCTCGATGCAGGAGTCATCGGGGAAGCAGCAGGCGCCCCAGCCCTCACAGACCACGGTGGCACAGGTCGTATTCTCACCCTGGAAACGACCGCCCAGATTGTCGCACTGGACCTCCGTGATGCAGTCAACGCAGGTCTCATCACAGAAGCAGCAGGCGCCGAACGGCGGACAATCGTTGCAGTCAGTGCAATCGCCGGCGTAGAAGGAGTCGTCGTAACTCTCGCACTCTTCCTTCGTGATGTCGGGGATGCAACTGCCATCGCAGAAGCAGCAGGCGCCCCAACCCGGGCACTCGACGTCGGCACAGGTTGTGCAGTCGCCTTGGTACTCGCCGCCGGCGGCCTCGCATTCCACCTGCGTGAGGTCTTCGTCACACGTCTTGTCACAGAAGCAGCAGGCGCCGACGGGATCGCAGGTGATGTCGGCGCAGGTCAGGCACTCGTACCACTCCTGGACCCACAGGCCCTGGCCGGCCGCCCAGTCCTCGCACTCCTGCTCGGACAGGTCATCGGCGCACTGCCCGTCGCACAGGCAGCAGGCGCCCCAGCCGGGGCAGTCGACGTCGGCACAGGTGGTGCAGTCGCCCTGGTATTCGCCGCCGGCGATGATGCAGTCCTGCTCCGTCATGTTGTCCTGACACGTCTGGTCACAGAAGCAGCAGGCGCCGACGGGCTCGCAGGTGATGTCAGCGCAGGTCAGGCACTCGTACCACTGCTGTACCCACAGGCCCTGGCTGGCCGCCCAGTCCTCGCACTCCTGCTCGGACAGGTCATCGGCGCACTGGCCGTCGCAGAGGCAGCAGGCGCCCCAGCCCTCACAGATCACGTCGGCACAGGTGGTGCAGTCGCCCTGATACTCGCCGCCGGCGTTGATGCAGTCCTGCTCCGTCATGTCGTCCTGACACGTCTTGTCGCAGAAGCAGCAGGCGCCCCAACCCTCGCAGGTGATGTTGATGCACTCGGTGCAGTCGCCCTGGTACTGGCCGCCCTGGGCCAGGCAATCCGCCTCCGTCACATCGTCCAGACAGGTCTCATCGCACAGACAGCAGGCACCAACCGGATCGCAGGTGATATCAGCGCAGGTCAGACACTCGTACCACTGTTGGACCCACAGACCCAGGCCGGCCGCCCAGTCCTCGCACTCCTGCTCGGTCAGGTCATCGTCGCACTGCCCGTCGCACAAACAACAGGCGCCGATGGGATCGCAGGTAATGTCGGCGCAGGTCAGGCACTCGTACCACTGCTGGACCCACAGGCCCAGGCTGGCCGCCCAGTCCTCGCACTCCTGCTCGGACAGATTGTCATCGCACTGGCCATCGCACAGGCAGCAGGCGCCCCACCCGTCGCAGATCACGTCGGCACAGGTGGTGCAGTCACCCTGGTATTCGCCTTCGAGAGCCTCGCACTCAGCCTGCGTCAGGTCATCCTGACACGTCTGGTCACAGAAGCAGCAGGCGCCGACGGGCTCACAGGTGATCTCAGCGCAGGTCAGGCACTCGTACCACTGCTGGACCCACAGGCCCTGACCGGCCGCCCAGTCGTCGCACTCCTGCTCGGTCAGGTCATCATCGCACTGGCCGTCGCACAGGCAGCAGGCGCCGACGGGATCGCAGGTGATGTCCGCGCAGGTCAGACATTCAGACCAGGACTGGACCCACAGGCCCTGACCGGCCGCCCAGTCGTCGCACTCCTGCTCGGACAGAGCGTCATCGCACTGCCCATCACACAGGCAGCAGGCGCCGACGGGATCGCAGGTGATCTCAGCGCAGGTCAGGCACTCGGACCAGGACTGGACCCACAAGCCCTCGCTGGCGGCCCAGTCATCGCACTCCTGCTCGGACAGAGCATCATCGCACTGGCCGTCGCACAGGCAGCAGGCGCCCACAGGATCGCACGTGACCTGATTACAGTCGAGACCCTCGTGCCAGTCGTAGGACCAGGGGTCATTGCTCGGGTCGCTTAGATCATCGCACTCCTCCTGCGTGAGCACCTGGCAGGAGCCGTCACAGAAGCAGCAGGCGCCGGCCAAGCCGTATTCGTAGGTCACGCAGATGGCGCCCTCGACGCGATGCAGGAGGTTGGTCAGCGTGAAGAGGCTGCCGACCCACTGAATCTCACCGAAGCCGCGGATGACGGCGTCGAACTGGCCGTTGCCGATGAACACCAGCAGGTCGCCGGGGTCGGTAATCTCGAAGGAGACCTCCACGGGCCAGATCTCCGGCCAGGACATGACGCCACCGAAATCGCACGTCTCGCCCGGCGGAAGCTGATACCCCGGCGGCGGGCAGCATTCTTCCGTGAACTCATCGATCAGCACGATCGGCGGAGGCGCGAGCGTCGGGAACTCATGGAGGAACACCTGTTCGGTCACGTTCACGCAGGGATCAGCATTCTGCTGGGAGATATTGGTCAGGAGGAGGAAGGCGTGGACGGAGGCGTCGATGGTCACCTTGACCTTCTCCAGGAGCCGCAGGCCACCGTGGTCGTCGAACTCGTTGAACTGGAGCGTCGTCTCCGTAAAATCCCCCTGGTCGAAGGAGTAGGTCTGGCATTGCGCTTCCGCCGGACACTCGTTCGTGGGCGGATTGCAGATGGTGCCGTAGCCCTGGAAGTACCCGCCGTCGACCACGCAGTCCGCGGCGGTGTAGTCGGGCTGGCAGTCGCCACCGATCTCGAAGCAGCAGGCGCCGAGGCAGACGGTGGAGGCGCACTCGGTGAGGAAGCCCTGGTAGAGGCCGCCGAGATCGTCTTCACACTCCGACTGGGTCAGCTCATCATCACAGGTCCCATCGGTGAAGCAACAGGCGCCGCGCAGGAAGAACGGGCAGACCACACCTTCACAGTCGGTGCAGTCCCCCTGATACGCGCCGCCTGCGGCCACGCACTCGGCTTCGGTAAGCCGGTCCTGGCAGGACTGGTCCGGGAAGCAGCAGGCGCCGAAATCCACGCACGTGATCTCGCTGCACAGGGTGCCTGCACCCTGAAAGATGCCGCCGACGGCATCGCAGATCGTGTCCGAGACCTCTTCGCAGATCAGGTTGCAGGACCCGTCGTAGTAGCAGCAGGCGCCGGTGGCCATTGCCAGCAGCGTCTGGCAGTCGGTCCCGAAGCCCACATACACGCCGCCGAGGGCGTTGCAAAGGTCCGGCCAGGTGTCATCCAGGCACACGCTATCGGGGAAGAAGTAGCACGCGCCGGCGCATTCGGTCGTCGCGCACTCGGAGATCTCGCCCTGATAGCTGCCGCCTGAGATGGCGCAATCAACCCCCGCCAGGTTCTGGCATGAGCCGTCGTCGAAACAACAGGCGCCTGCCTGGGCAGGCGCGGACAGAACGACCGCCGCCAGCCCGCCGAGCACGGCGAGCCATACCGATTTCTTAGCCTTCATTTTCCTACTCTCCTGTTTGCGCCAACGACGGGGGCCCGCAACACATACGGTTGCAGGCACATGGACATCCATAGAGGACGGTTTCTGACGGAGCATCCGATCCACCCCTCCCGTCTGGGCATCGCAAGCAAACCAGAATGCCGGCCCCCTGTCAACCCCTTTGCCGGAGATTACCGGAACAAACCTCGGCCATTCCAGAGCTTACCGTCACCTTGCACGTATCGTTTCGTTCGCCCCAGATCACCTAAGTTACCTTGGCTGCCAACACCGGCAGCGCCGCTCGCCCGGCCTTCCAAAGGACCGAGAGGGCAACTTTCACGCTCGCGGCGAGGCCGCTGATCGTCCTGATCGTCGGCCTCAACCCTCCTCGGCACATGCTCCCGCTTCGCTGGCGGCGGCGGGACGCGCGACGTATATCCTCATATCCTGCGATGCCCAACGACCCGCCCGCGAACCGAGGCCTCGGCATTCTGACCATCCTCCTCACCCTCCTCGGGTGGGCGAGCGTGCCGCTGTTCCTCAAGCACTTCGCCGACTCGATCGACGCCTGGACGAGCAACGGCTGGCGCTACGGCTTCAGCGCACTGCTCTGGGCCCCGGTCCTCATCATCGGGTTCTGTCGGCGACGCCTGCCGGCCGGACTGTGGCGGGCGGCGATCGTGCCCAGCGTTGTGAACTGCGCCGGGCAGGTCACCTTCGTCGTGGCCCACTACAAGATCGACCCGGGGCTGATCACCTTCGGTCTGCGCAGCCAGATGATCTTCGTCGCCGTCGGAGCCTATCTGCTCTTCCCCATCGAACGCCCGATCATCCGGTCCAGGATCTACCTGCTCGGTCTGGCGGCGCTCATGGGGGGCACGGCCGGCGCGGTCCTGCTGGGGGATGAGCCGCTGCGCGGCGCGCAGGCGTGGGGCATTCTCCTCGCCGTCAGCAGCGGCATGCTCTTCGCCGGCTACGGCCTGGCGGTTCGCAAGTTCATGGAGGGCGTGAACTCGATCGTCGCCTTCGCCACCATCTGCCTCTACACCGGAACCACGATGGTTCTGCTCATGCTCATCGCCGGCCGGGGCGCCGGACGCGAGGCGATGATGCTGCCCGGGTGGCAGCTTCCGCTGCTGCTGCTGTCGTCGGTGATCGGCATCGCCCTCGGGCACGTCTTGTATTACACGAGCATTGCCCGGCTGGGCGTGGCCGTCTCCGCCGGCGTTCTCCAGCTTCACCCCTTTGCCGTCGCCGTCGCGTCCTTCTTTCTGTTCCGCGAGGTTCTCACGGGCTGGCAGTGGCTGGCCGGGTGCATCGCTGTCGGCGGGGCCGTCCTCATGTTGAGCGTGCAGCAGCGTATCGGCCGAGAGCAGGACATCGACGAGGCGCCGGTGGCGATCGCCGAGGGCGAGAGCGGTTCATAGCCGCGGCAACTGCTTTGCAGATGACCGGCCAGGGAGTCCGGCGGGAGGCGCTACCGCGGATCCTCGATGCCCCGCCCGCGCGAGATGATGCTTACGTAGATGTACTGGTCCAGCCAGGGGATCGACGCGCCGGACAGATCGCCCCATCCCCATAACGCGGGGATGGCCGGCGCCACCCTCGCGCCGGGCGGAACGAAGTGATAGGCCAGGGGAATGCGCCGGTTGAGGTTGTCCAGCGACCCGAACTCGGGCCACGGATCCTCGACGCGCCGGTTGACGAGCGCCTTGCCCCGCATGGCCATGGGATCGAAGGGCACCCAGCCGGCGCCGGGCAGGTAGAACTCGGCCCAACTGACGATTTCCGCCGCCTCGCTGTTCTCCGAGTTGCGGCCCCATTTGCTCTCCTGCACGCCGATGACCGGGCGGGCCGGGATGCCCGCAGCGCGCAACGTCGCCACACACACGCAGACCAGATCATGCGGGCTGGGCGGCTCGCCGGGCCTTCCCGGGTTCGCAGGCGGACCGCCGCTGTTGAAATGGCGGACTGCCGCGCCGGCTCCCATCACCTGCATACCCACGATGACCTTGCCCACCCCCACCCCCGATCCGGGTATTTGCCACGGATCGCGCGCATCGGGGATCCGCGGATCGTGATAGTAAGTGGCCCCGCGCCCGACGTTGATCTTCTCCACGCAGTACCGCACGAGTTCCTTCGCCGCGTAATAGGGGGGCGTCAGCGACAGTCGATCTCCCGTCACTTCGCGCACCGCCCGGGCGAAGATCGGATCGTCCGACTCGATGAACGCTTGGGGCTTCAGCGCTTCGTGCGCCTCCTCCGGCCAGTCGCGCGGCCAGGGCTGCTCGGCGCGCTCGCCCGCGACGAGTTCGCGGGGCAGGGGGCGCGGCCAGGTCATCCGACCGGCCCGTTGATCGTCGATCCGGCTCGACCAGGACTGCACCCGACAGGCCACATCCCAGCGCAGCCGCTCGCCACGGAACTGCGCCACAGGCAGGATCGCCGTGTGCGTTCCGAATGGAAAGCCCTCCTCGATGGAGGTGCCGCCTTCGATCCGGAACCGTTGGGGCAGTGAATTGTCCGGCCGGCCGCCCAGCCACAGCCGGCCGTGCACAGAGTCGGCCAGGATGCGGCTGAAGGAGCCTTGAAACATCAGGGGCATCACGATCGGCGCCTCCGTCAGCGCAAGATCGCCCCGCAACGTCACCTGGTATCGCACATCATGCACACGCGGCCCGTATCGCTCGACCAGCCCGGTGGACGGCCGACTCGACGGCGGTGCGAGCACCATCAGTCCGGCGAGGGTCAGCAGAACGCTGTTCATCGCATCTCTCCTGGACAGGCGGGATTCGACATGCGCAGCTCTCCGGCATGCCTCCCATCATAAGGACCGGGCGGCGGCCACCCAATTCCATTTCTTCCCCGATGCCCGGCATGGGACCGCGGTGAGCCGCGGAGCGCCGATGACGAGGAGCCGGCGAACCCACCGCACCGCTCAACCCAGCGGGCTGTCCATCACGTCGGCGATGAACATGACCCCGATCGTGTTGAGCACCTGGGCGAGAATGAGATTGATGACGATGATCGCCAGGAAGCTGACGACGAAGGCCTCCGTCGCCGCCCGCCCCACGCCGGAGGCGCCCGCCCGGCAGTGGAAGCCCTTGTAGCAGGCGATCAGGCCGATGCAGCCGCCGAAGAAGACGCTCTTGATGAGGCCTGAGGTCGGCTCCCACCAGTTGATGAAGTAGGCGGTGAAGTCCCAGAATTCGTAGGGCGAGACGCCGTAGAGCTGCACCGTGATCAGCCAGCCGCCCCACACGCCCAGGATGTCGGAGTAGATCGTCAGCACCGGCGTCATGACCAGGCAGGCGACGAACCGCGGCACGACGAGATGGAGGATCGGATCGGCGGCCATGGCCCGCATCGCGTCAAGCTGTTCGGTGACGCGCATGGTGCCCAGCTCCGCGGCGAGGGCGCACCCCACGCGGCCGGCCACCATGACCGCCGCCAGCACGGGTCCGATCTGCTTGGTGACGGAGATGTTGATGATGCCCCCCAGCCGGCCCTCCTGCCCGATCGCCTGGAACTGCTGGAAGCTCTCCAGGGCCAGGACCATGCCAATGAACGCGCCCGTCAGCGCCACCACGGGAATGGTGGCCACCCCCACGGCATAAAGCTGCGGGCCCAGCAGGCGCCACTTCAGCCAGCGGCGCGGATGGAGCAGCAGCCAGGCCGCCATCGCGCCGGCGAAGCGCGTGAAGCGGCCGAAATCGGCCACCGACAGCAACGCCGCCAGCCCCAGTCGAGAGATCGCGCTCAACGCCATGGCCATACCGCCGCAAGGATACCGCGCATCGCCGAGAAAAGACCGGCGGGAGCCGGCAACCCCGAGCGGCCGGTCCGGCCTGCCCGACGCTCATGGCCGGCCGCCGGCAGCCATCGGCCCGGGACGCATATGATGTCGACCATGACCATGCACCACACGTCCAAACACTTCGTTCTGATCGCCCTGCTGACCGCCGGCGCCTGCGCGTCGGCCGGCTGCGAGCGCTCCGGCCCGACCGCCGGCGGGCAGGCCGCGGCCCCCCCGGCGAGCCCGGCCGGCGCCAAGGAAGCAACCGCCACAGAAACGCCGACGCCCGGCGGCCCGCGGATTACATTCACCACGCTCGTGCACGACTTCGGCCGCATCTCTGATCTGGACAAGCAATCCTGCGGCTTCCCCTTCACCAACACTGGCGACCAGCTCCTGGTGATCTCTGAAATCAAGGCCACCTGCGGATGCACCGCCACATCGCTGGACAAGCGTCGGTTCGAGCCGGGCGAAGGTTCAGCGCTTCAGGTCGTCTACACACCCGGGGGGCAGGGTCGGCAGGATAAGCTCATCCGCATTTTCTCCAACAATCCATCCCAGGAGGTGACGGAGCTGACCGTCAGCGCCGAGGTCTGGCCGTTCGTCATTCTCGATCCGCCCGAGCTGCAGTTCGGCACCGTCGAGCTCGGCCGGGAGTACAGCGCCACCTTCGCCGTGTATTGCCGCGATCCGAACATGGTGATCCAATCCGTCGGCGCCACCGGCCAGGCGTTCACCGCGCGGATCCTGGCCGAGGAGTTGGTTGCCGGCCCCGCCGTCGAAGAGCCTACAGCCGGCCCGCAGCAGATTCAGGTGACGCTGCGCGAGACGGCTCCGTGGGGCTCGGCGCACACCACCGTGACCATCAGGTGCCGCGGGCGCTACGAAGAAGGCGGCGAGGAGATCGAGCGCATCATGCGCCTGGTCGACGGGGCCACCGTGTTCGGCGAGATCCACGCCGACCGGACATTCTTTTCCATTCCGACGGTGCCGCCGGGCAGCCCGTTTGAAAGCACCATTCGCCTGACCCGGCCGTCAGGCGAGCCGTTCGAGATTCGCAGCGCCGAGATCTCCCAGTCCTCGCAGCCGGGCGTCGCCGTTCGCGCCGAGGCCATCGGAGAGTCGGGCGTAAGCGGCTATGACGTCATCGTCAGCGGCCAGGCCGGCAATGAACCGGGCCGATTCCGGGGCCAGGTCGTCATCACCACCGATGTCCCCGGCGAGGAGCGGCTGAACCTTCGATTCTCAGGCCTCGTGAGCGCGACGACCGAGTGAAAAGCCCGGCCGGTAAGTCCATCGGGTCTGGCGCACGAGTGCGCGTGCGCGCAAGGCCACGCCGAGGCGATTCGGCATTTGAATGCGCGGTCAGGGCGTTCCCGCGTGGCACATCGCCTCGATGCAGCCTTTCAGTTCATGCGCCTGACCCCGATCCCGGCTGATGCAGTCCCGGATGCTCCGCGGCACCGGCGGGCCGGTCAGGTCGCCGCGCGCCCAGAGATAAGGAAAACGAAAAAAGGGGATGAGTACATTTATTGGGAAGAGAAGTGGAAGAACCAACGCACTCACCCGCATCGCGCCGTGCCGCGTCGAGGCCGGCCCGGACGCGAGATGCGGACCTCTGGCAGTCATTCTCCTCGGCCTTCGAGCAAACCCGCTTGGCAAGCAAGCCAATAATGTAC
>Ga0272441_10005535_pt1 | contig 21867 bp, 20 predicted proteins | sample SSMProp6N_FD_193582 | JGI IMG/M metagenome (GOLD analysis project Ga0272441, IMG submission 193582) | Marine sediment archaeal communities from Little Sippewissett salt marsh, Falmouth, MA, United States - SSM-Prop-6N | ecosystem: Environmental > Aquatic > Marine > Wetlands > Sediment ... | reverse complement strand
TTCGTGTCGCTTCCGCTGATTATCGGGACGGCGCTGGTGGCGTCGCTGCCGGCGGCCCGTATGGTATTCAGACAATCGCCGGCAACAATCCTGCGGGAACAGTAATGGTAAAAGTAAAATGAGAAGTGCCGAATAAACGAAAATGACAACCCCGCGGTGATGACATCGATCGGGTACAGACCTTTTGACAGGGCAGGTGACATTGCCTGCCGTCTATTTCGGAGCGTGGTGATATGAAACGGGCAACACTGATAATCATCGTAGGTATGCTGTGTACATTTGGCATCTGCGGCGGACCGCGTGCCGGGGGCGGTGGAGCCGATGGCTTTCATAAGGTGTCCGGACCATGCAACCTGACGTTTCCGCATGATCACGGGCCGCACCCCGGTTATCGAACGGAGTGGTGGTATTACACGGGAAATGTGCAGTCAGCCGGGGGCGAACGATACGGGTTTCAATTGACATTTTTCAGACGTCGGATTGCACCGCCCGGAGCCGAATCGGCATGGCCGAATCCCTCATCGGCCTGGCGGACAAGCCAGATCTATCTTGCCCATGCGGCACTTTCGGACCTTTCGGCGCAACGATACTATCATCGTGATCTTGCGGCCCGTGGGGCACTCAACTTGGCAGGTGCCTGTCGGGATGCGGACCGTACGACGGTATTCCTGAACAACTGGTCAGTCGTGATCACTCCTGCGGGTCATACCCTGAAGGTGCGTACCGATGAGTTTGCGTTAGACCTGACAGCGCGGCCCCTTAAAAAACCCGTGTTGCACGGTGATGCGGGCTACAGCAGGAAGGGGCGGCACAGGGACAGTGCGAGCTGCTACTATTCTTTTACACGCCTCGAGACTACAGGGATCCTGACACTGCATGGTAAAACGGTATCTGTCCGGGGATTCAGTTGGATGGATCAGGAATTCAGCACGGCTCTGCTCGAAGACAATCTCACGGGCTGGGACTGGTTCAGCCTTCAATTCGATGACGGAACAGAGTTGATGGTCTTCTTCCTGCGTCAGAACGATGATGTGGTGAGTCCTGCGTCCAGCGGCACCTGGATTGCCGCCTCGGGCGTTGCCACCCATATATCGTACGAGCATCTCAGCCTTAAGGTTCTCGATACGTGGAAAAGTCCTCATTCGGAGGGTGTCTATCCTTCCCGGTGGGACCTGACGGTCACAGAACCGTCTCTTGACCTTGAGATTGAATCCAACCTGGCCGATCAGGAAATGCAGACACCCGGCAGTACGGGTGTGACGTATTGGGAAGGCAGCGTGTCGGTCAGGGGGACGGCGCAGGGTACGCCCATAGTAGGCAGGGGATATGTCGAGATGACGGGATACGCGGCACCGCTCGATGTACCCATGTAAGGCAGGCTGCGACAGGAGGTCGGACGCGCTTGACAGAACGCGGCCCGCGTCATATGTTAAATTATATGTGAAGTTAAGGGGTGGTGAGAGTGGCGGATAACCTGAGACTGCTCGCTAAAACTATGCTGATCGGGTTGGTATTGCTATCGTGGCTCTCTGCCTGTGCCATTAAATCGTACGATCCCGCAAAACCTCATCATGCGAAACGCGGATTCCGCAACCCGGAACAGTATGTGGCTCCGGATTTCCTGGATTTCCTGAAATGGCGTCTGGACCGAGTGGGAAAGAATATCGCCGGCCCTGAGGCGTATTCCTTCCCCCGTGCCCGGAATAATCCAGGGTTCCTGCATCGCAACGATATGGCCACGACTGTCACGTGGATCGGGCATGCGACCGTGCTGCTACAACTCGACGGTAAAAACATTCTCACGGACCCGCATTTTACCGAGCGGGCCTCGCCCGTCTCCTGGGCAGGACCCCGCAGGGTCGTACAACCGGGAGTGCCACTTGCCGAACTGCCGCCCATCCACATTGTTGTCATCTCACACGATCACTACGATTCGCTTGACAGCAAAACGATAACGATGCTTCGCGACAGACCGGGCGGTGCCGATACGGTATTTTTTGTTCCTCTCGGCCTTGCGGATTGGTTTCGGGCCAGGGGTATACGCCGGGTGCATGAATTGGATTGGTGGGAAACGCGCCACGAGCAGGGGCTGGAAATTGCAGCCGTGCCGGTGCAGCACTGGAGTAAACGCACCGTTTTTTCACGGAACCGCACCCTGTGGGCGGGGTGGGTCATCAGGACCCAGACGTTCAAATTCTTCTTCTGCGGTGATACGGGGTATTCTCCGGATTTCAAACAGATCGGTCGTACGCTGGGGCCCTTCGATCTTGCAGCGATACCCATCGGGGCCTACGAACCGCGGTGGTTCATGCGCTACCACCACGTGTCACCCGAAGAAGCTGTCCGAATTCATCTGGATGTCCGGTCGAAACAATCGATTGCCATTCACTGGGGGACCTTTATCCTGACGGATGAACCTCTGGATGAACCTCCCGGCAGACTGAAACAAGCTGTCAACGACAGCGGCCTGCCGCCGGACTCGTTTCGCACGCTCATGCACGGAGAAACCATGGTGGTGAAATAAGATTGTTGTGGAGGTAGCCGAAAACAGGCTATAATGTAATTGAAACTATGATCCAGCCGGTGAGACTGCACGGCAGTGTTGTTGCAGGTGTGAGTATGCTCTCCATGAATATTCACAGACTGCTGTTGCTGGCATGCATTGTGATATATGCCGGTGATGTGGCAGGCCAGGGGAATGCAATGTTTGATTTAGGTGATTATCGCTGGAAATATCGCCTTCTTTTTGTCGCTGCGGATTCAGATTCTAACCCCCTGTTTCAGCGTTTCAGGCAAGAGAAGGCGCGGTCAATGGCGGAGATTGCCGATCGCGATCTTTTTGTGGTTGAACTATGTGCTGCGGGTCAAAGTCGCGTTGGCGAGATTGAACTGGAGGGTCACGTTGCTCGGCACCTGCGCGCTATCCTTGCCATTGGAGATGACCCCTTCACGATTGTGCTGATCGGAAAAGACGGCACAGAAAAGTTCAGACGCACACACGATGTGAAATTATCCGAGATATTCGCCGTAATCGATACAATGCCGATGCGGCAGCGGGAAATGCGTGAAAAGGGCACGCAATCATTCCGTTAACGGGTATGCCGAATAGCGGACCGTTTCGTTCGCGATACGAACGCAAGGAGACCGTGTATGAAGTCGACACCGTTTAACAGCGTCACAGATCTTCCGCCCATACCCTTCGATATACGGCACTGCCGTCTGGCGGCCAGGCTCAAAGCCGCAGGTCTTGCGTGGACCCCGCATGTCGGATGCTTTGTGTGGGATCGGGATGGGTTCATCCCGGTCCCATCGCCCTTTCCGGAGCGGATCTACTTCATCCTCAATCTCGATCGATTACTTAAAATTTTTACCAGCCTCGATACGATGCGGGAACAGCTCATCTGGATTCCGACCTGGCACCAGGGCCGACTTGTCCTTGAGCGACTGGGGGGTGTGCTGAACGAGAGCGGGGAGACGTCGCCCGATGAAGATGTGCTGATGCTCTATGAATGCATTCTGCAAAAGCTTGTGGATAGACGATAAGGCGGTCTCGGTTCGTCATAAATCCGTCCATCCGTCGAGCTCCTGCACACAGCGCTGCTTTTCAAGGAGAGGGAGAATGGAGAGTACACGACAAGTTCACAATGCAGTCCGCGAGCTTTTGACCTCGCAGTTTCTGGCGGTTCTGGCTACCCGGAACGGAGGTCAGCCGTATACGAATCTGGTGGCCTTTGTGGCAACGGACGACCTCAAACACCTCCTCTTCGTTACCGGCAGGTCAACGCGCAAGTTTGCAAATTTAATGTCCGATCCACGGGCGGCCATGCTGATCGACAATCGAACAAATCAGGTTGCGGACATACGACATGCTAGTGCCGCCACGGCAATGGGGAAAACGGAAGAGATAACGGAAATGGCTGATGATCGGCTGAAACAACTTTACCTTGCCAGACATCCGCATCTGGAGGAGTTTGTCGAATCGCCGTCGACGGCGCTTATAAGGCTGAAGGTAAGGCGTTACTATGTTGTTAGCAAATTTCAACACGTGCGGGAACTCCATATCACGCCATGAAATGGATTCTATCACTGGAAGACATAACGGATAAGGTGCGCGGGAGTGTTGGGGGAAAGGGTTATGCCCTGTCCATCCTGGCCCGGAATCGATTCAGGGTGCCGATGACGACTTGCATCACGACCGAGGCCTACGAAGAATTCCTGAGGGTGACGGGGTTGCGGGGGCGCATCTTGATTGAACTCAATCGCAAGGAATTTCACGATATGCGCTGGGAGGAAATCTGGGATGCGTCGCTCAGAATCCGTAACATGTTTCTGCGGAGCGAACTGCCCGAACACCTTCGTGAACACCTACGGCATTTTCTTGATGATCACTATACGGACACGGCGGTCGTGGTCAGGTCTTCCGCACCAGGTGAGGATACCACCGGGACATCATTTGCCGGATTACACGAGTCATATGTCAATGTGCGCAGTATCGATTCCATCCTTGAGCACATCAAGCTGGTGTGGGCCTCTCTCTGGTCGGATGCGGCGCTTCTCTATCGTCGCGAGCTGGGGTTGGAGGTGGAAACGAGCTCCATGGCGGTGGTAATTCAGGAAATCATTATTGGTGATCGATCGGGGGTGGCGTTTACCCAGGATCCGAATGACCCGGCACAGGCGGTTGTCGAATCGGTATACGGTCTCAATCAGGGATTGGTCGATGGTACGGTAGAGCCCGATCGGTGGATCCTCGATCGTACCGGTGGGCGGATTATTTCACACGCGGCGCCTGCACGCGATCAATATGTCATGCCGAAGGCCGAGGACGTCAGCATCGAGCCCCTGCCGGACGTGATGGCCGTCGCTCCGCCTCTGAAAAACGAGGAAGTGAGAGAGGTGTATCAGGCGGCCCTGCGGTCCGAGGAATTATTTCACGCGCCGCAGGACATGGAGTGGACCTTCCGGGGGAATGAACTGTTCATTCTCCAGTCGCGACCGATCACGACAATTTCCCGGGACCGGGGAAATGATGAACGTGGCTGGTATCTCAGTCTCAGGAGAAGTTTTGAAAATCTCAAGATGCTGAAAAAGAAAATTGAACAGGAGTTGATCCCGGAAATGATTGCGGAGGCCGAGCGGCTTGCCCGGCATGATCCGACAGTGCTTGCCGATGAAGACCTGGCGGCAGAAATCGAACGGCGCAACCGCCTTTACGAGAAATGGGTGGATATCTACTGGACCGATTTTATCCCGTTTGCGCATGGCGTGCGTCTGTTCGGCGAGGTGTACAATACCGCGATGAAACCCGAGGATCCGTACGAATTTGTAGACCTGCTGGCACAGACTGATATGGTCGGTATTGCCCGCAATCGGTTGCTTGAGGGGATGGCCCTGACGGTTCGCAACGATTATTCCCTCAGGAAACTGCTTGAAAAAAGGGATTATGCGGATATGCCGGCCGACTTTATACACATGGTGGATGAATTTTTGGATAAGTTCGGTGTCATTTCGCTTGCAGTTTCGAAAGGGCGTCATAAGGAGCGAATCCCGGAAGAACTCGTTGTGTTGATCCTCGAAATGGCGGATCATCCCCAGCCGCAAACGGGCACGCGCGACATGCATGGTGTTCGGCGGCGACGTGATGAGTTCCTGGCCCGGTTTTCGGGAGATGAGAAGGATAATATCACCCAACTGCTCGATCTGGCCCGCACAAGTTACCGGTTGCGGGATGATGACAATATTTATCTCGGGCGAATCGAACGGCAGATGCGTGCGGCGGTCGATGCAGGCAGGGAACGGCTCACGTTGCGGGGGGACACCGGTGTCGATGTGTCGATGCCCGGGGAAATCGCCCATGCATTGCGAGACAAAGACTATGTGCCACAGCGCGCCAAGCACGATGAACCGCCCCCCGGACATTTTACTATGAAGGCTCGTCAGCTCGTCGGGCAGCCTGCGGGGCCCGGTGTGGCCCGGGGTCCGGCGCGCGTAATCATAAACCCGTCGGATCTTGCACATTTCAAGCGTGGAGAAATACTGGTATGTGATGCCGTTGATCCGACCAAAACATTTGTCGTTCCTCTGGCTGCGGGCATCGTTGAACGGCGCGGCGGGATGCTGATACACGGGGCTATCATTGCCCGTGAGTACGGGCTTGCATGTGTTACCGGGGTGCCGAAGGTCACGGCGCACGTCAAGACCGGAGATCTGCTTACTGTTGATGGATACCTCGGCATCGTCACCGTCGGATGAGCGCGCGGTTGCGGCCAGGGTGGGGTCAGGATCGGAGCGTTGCCATGAGGCGACGCGGCTTGGCGATCAGATCCAGGGCATCGAGTATGCCGAACGTGACAACATCTGCAGCCATCACAGTTGCAGCACAAGCCCCCTCCTCCTGGATGACCGCAATACCCAAGGCACTCTCCCTGAGCATGAGGAGATCATTGCGTCCGTTGCCGATGGCGATGGTTTTGTGTGCCCCCAGCGAGTTGATATAGGCGAGTTTGCCGGCGTCCTGGTGTGCAGGCGGCAATTCCATGAAGGTGCAAGCAATTGCCGCAAGCTCATTCCGGGCACTGCCGAACGTGTCGGCCGTCACGACGTGCAGATCAAGCTGACCGGACAGGGCATTGAGACTGTCCGTGACGCCTTCCAGGAGTCTGCCGTCACATGCCAGCGTACCGTTAAAATCCATGACCAGATAGTCACAATGCAATTCCCCGTATCCGGGAATAGTGATTTCAAGCATGCTAACCTCGTCGTATTGACCAGTGTATCGAGCGCGTCATGTTAGTATGATCGCGACGTCACGGACGTGAACGGTCAGTTCGAATCCTCCTGTTGAGAACCGCCGCAGGTGGTGCGCTTAATACAGATCTTCATCATCTTGTGTTTCCAATGGGTCGCCCAGGGATTCCAAGATCAACTGTTCTCCCAGATTCCACATGCCGGGTCCCTCTACTGCAATGGTATCCAACGGGAGGTGCGCATCACTATATGCATCCTCATCGCATGCGAACGAGAACGAGTCATCTCCCAGCAACAGCAACAGATACGTATCGCCCTCCAGATTCTTTTTGATGGATTCCAGCACTTCGGGGTGTTCGTAAAACTCATCCGACGGAAGGCCGTACACCGGTGTGCCGTACGACCGTGAAATAGTATGCCAGATAGTGCGACGGACCTTTCCCGAGGCAATTCCCTCGAATAGCATGGAAATGTGCCGTGCCATGAAGACAAAGAGACGATCGAGTTTGCGGGGTTCCGGGCAGTACAGGAATATGTCGCGTAACATATCGATGCTCTCGACGAGTTCATTCTTTACAATGGTAAGTTTGAATGAGCAATCAGCGCATATGCCGATCTTTTCACTATACACCGAACACGCCTTACTCGGAATTCCGCACATGTTGCAGGTAGCCATATGGTGTCCTCCCTCCCCACAAAAGATAGATTTTCAGAAATTGACGGGTGCTATGTTACACCTCTGTCACACCATGTCAAGCAGTGATGTCGTCCGTAGGGTTTCAACATGCCTGCGCGAGGGGGAATGGACTCCAACATTTCATTCTTTCCTTGCAATTGTGCAGTCATTTTCTTATGATTTCAATTGTTGCAGGTTGTCGGGCCCGAAATTCTCCAGGATGTCAAGGTGGTTGAAATGATAAATAAATTGCGAGATCCCGTCAGCGGGCTCACTCATTGTATCGCCGCGATTTTAGCGGTTGTCGGGTTGGTCCTTCTTATTTGTGAATCCTGTAATCCTGTAAAACCGTGGCATCTTGTAACCTTTTCCGTGTTTTGTGCCGGCCTGATTCTGCTCTACACGACAAGCACTCTGTATCACTGGCTGCCGTTTGATGAAACGGGCATCCGGCGGCTCAGGCGATTGGATCACATGATGATTTTCATTTTGATAGCGGCGACCTATACACCCATCTGTCTGATTCCTCTGCGGGGCGGATGGGGATGGAGTCTGTTCGGCAGCGTCTGGGCATTGGCGATCCTGGGAATATTCATGAAAATGTTCTGGCTCAACGCACCCAGATGGTTTTCAACGGTGGTGTATATTCTGACGGGATGGATCGTCATAGTGGGTGCGTGGCCGCTGATAAGGGCGCTCCATATCGGAGGCTTTTTGTGGATACTGGCCGGCGGACTGTTTTACACGGCCGGCGCTGTCATCTATGCCCTCAAAAGACCGAATCCGTGGCCCCGTATTTTCGGATTCCATGAAATCTTTCATATCTTTGTCATGCTTGGCAGCCTTTCTCATTTCTGGGTGATGTACCGATATGTGACCCGATTCGATTGATGGGCGGACGGACTTGACGGTGTCGTCCCACCCGTTGGTATGGTGTATCGCATCGATATGACGGGGAATTATGGTCGATGCACTGTGAGGATGGTGATTTGCCTCTTCCATTATCGGAGAGAAAGTGGTATCAGTGCCTGCTTTGATGGGAATGCGTGGTGGTCTGCCAGTCTGCGTTTCCCTGCGAGAAGATATTTTATCCACGGAAGGAGACATCCCCCCGCGTGAACGAAAAATATATTTCCATACTTGCCGGTGAGCTGGGTCTCAAAGACACGCAAATACGCCAGGCGATTGTGCTGTTGGACGATGGTGCCACGGTGCCGTTTATCGCCCGATATCGCAAGGAAATGACCGGAGGCCTCGACGAGGTCAATATCATTGCCATTCGTGATCGTCTGGAACAATTGAAAACTCTCGATAAGAGAAGGGACACAGTCCTGAAATCTCTCGAAGAGCAAGGCAAGCTGACGGATGAGCTACAGGAAAAGGTCTGCGGAGCCCAGACACTTGCCATTCTGGAGGACATCTATCTACCATACAGACCGAAACGTCGCACCCGCGGTATGATGGCAAAAGAAAAAGGGCTGGAACCTCTGGCGCACCAAATTTATGACCAGCTTGACATGGATTTGGAATCAAGTGCCTCTCTGTTTGTGGATTCCGAAAAAGGTGTGGCCTCCGTGCAGGATGCCCTTGCCGGTGCACGCGATATTATCGCTGAATGGATTAACGAGAATGGTGAAATTCGGTCGGATCTTCGCCGTCTTTTTGCCGAAAAGGCGGTCATTCACTCCAGAATTGTCAAAGATCAGGAAGAATCCGGTATCAAGTATAAAGATTATTATGACTGGGAAGAGCTGGCGGTGACGTCACCGTCACACCGGATCCTGGCCATTCGACGCGGCGCGGAGGAAGGATTTCTCGTATTCAACATTCTACCGGATGAAGCTGTCGCCATAGCCCTCCTGGAAAAGCGGTGTGTGACGGGAGAAAACGATGCCTCAGAACAGGTGCGCGAGGCCGTGCGGGACAGTTACAAGAGACTGCTGTCGCCATCCATGGAAACGGAAATACGGCTGGAGTGTAAGAAACGGGCGGACGAGGAGGCGATCGGGGTGTTTGCAGAAAACCTGCGTGAACTGCTTCTTGCCTCTCCGATGGGTCAAAAAGCCGTACTGGCCATTGATCCGGGATACCGCACCGGATGCAAGGTAGTCTGCCTCGATCCGCAGGGCAAGCTTCTTCACAACGAGACGATCTTTCCGATTGATCCCCATAAGAGGATTGACGAAGCGACCGAAACGTTAAAGACGTTGGTGACCAGGTACTGCATCGATGCAATTGCTGTTGGCAATGGCACGGGAGGACGCGAAACCGAGGCATTCTGCAAGGGTATCGACTTCGGTCGTCCTGTCATCGTTGTGATGGTCAATGAAAGCGGTGCCTCTGTCTATTCGGCCTCGAGTGTTGCCCGGGAAGAGTTCGCCGAGTATGATGTAACTGTTCGTGGTGCGGTATCCATCGGCCGACGCCTGATGGACCCGCTGGCCGAACTGGTGAAGATTGAGCCGAAATCGATTGGAGTTGGGCAGTATCAACACGATGTCGATCAGAAGGCTTTGAAAACATCTCTTGATGATGTGGTCATGAGCTGTGTCAACGCTGTCGGTGTGGAGATCAACACGGCAAGCAAAGAACTCCTGAAATACGTGTCGGGTTTGTCGGAGAGACTGGCCGGCAGTATTGTTGCCCATCGCAATGAACACGGCGCATTCCGGACACGAAAGGATTTTATCAGCGTATCCGGTATGGGACCGAAGACCTTCGAGCAGGCGGGAGGATTTCTCAGAATTATGGACGGAGAAAATCCCCTCGATGCGTCGGCGGTACATCCCGAAAGTTATCCCGTTGTCGAGTCCATGGCGGCAGACCTTGGATGCAACGTGGTGGATCTGATGAATGATGAAGGGCTGCGACGCCGGATACACCTGGAAACTTACCTGACCGAAACTATCGGTATGCCGACCCTGACGGATATCATGGAAGAACTCGCGAAACCGGGTCGGGATCCCCGCGAACAATTCGAATTATTTACCTTCACGGAAGGTATCAACGAAATTACCGATCTCGAGTCGGGGATGAAACTGCCGGGTGTCGTGACAAACGTCACGGCCTTCGGGGCATTTGTCGATATCGGGGTGCACCAGGATGGTCTGGTACACATCAGTGAACTGGCCGATCAATTCGTTAAAAATCCCCATGATGTTGTCAAAGTCAATCAGAAGGTGAGCGTCACCGTCGTCGATGTCGATGAAAAACGCAATCGCATTTCCCTTTCAATGCGAAAAGAGCCGTTCGCTCCTCGTCGAAAGGCGGTGACTGGGACACCCGCCGAGCGGAAAAAAGGTGCCGACCGGAGTCGGCTGCCTGATCGGAACGCGAAAAAGAAAAAAGAGTCTGCGAATCCATTTGCACGGGCGTTGAAGGATCTGAAGGTGTCGAAACGGTAAGTCTGTAACCTGCGTGAGAGCCGACAGTACTTCCGTCCGTTCCTCCGGGTGCATGCGGGCATCTACTTCAGTTCGGCATGTCGTCTGTATCAAGCGGATGGCAAAGGAATGAAACCCGGGAGCCCGCCAAATTTTTTCCGCAGTCCGCCCGCAGTGTTTCTGGTTGTCGCCCTCCTGGGCGCTTCCTCGCAGTGGGCCGGCCTTATCCTGTGAAAATCATTTTATATGCGCTACGTATGTCTTGTGTGCTCACATGGTGACCCTGTGGCGACGGGATAGTTGCGCTGTGTTCACCACATCCATTCTTGTTGTGAAGTGCCCCCGTCATCTGTCATGAGCGTGTGACAGAAGATGCTTTATGTTTTCACGGTATGGTGCTATGAGAGGGTCCGCCCGTATATGACCGGGCAGTATTGGTTGACTTGAATGATAAAGCATATGCAATGAAGCACCGGAAATGTTTGACATTCCCCGTGCGAGGACATACCTTGTAGAATAGATATAAATAGGAAGAAGGTATAATAACCCCAATGAATAGACCGAAAATTGCGTGCTGTAACTTTATATCTGATGTCGATGAATTGAAGCGTTTTGCCATCGATAACGGCTTTGAGGGGGTGGACTGGAGCTTCACCCGTGAGAGCTTCCCGCAGGCTCTCGTTCAAGAATCACAGCTGGTTGAAGATATCTCGCGTCTCAAACCGCTTGAGATACGGTATCATTGTGCGTTCAATAAAGTGGATATCGGTGATGAAGACGATGCCGAGGCACGAAGGGCAATGAAAATGTTTCGACGGGTATCCAGGGTCGTATCCAAGCTGGGCGGATCCTTTCTCACGATTCATGTAGGGCTGGGGAGAGACAATACGAATCATCTTTTATGGAACAGGATGATTGAGAACCTGGCACAGTTGGTGCTGTTTGCCAATACGCTGGATGTGCATATATGTCTCGAAAATCTTGCCTGGGGCTGGACCAGCAGGCCCCATCTATTTGAAAAAATTATTCGACGATCGGGGGCGTGGGCAACACTCGATATCGGCCATGCCCGGGTCAGCCCGTATATCACCAGCCATCATTACGACCTGGAGGATTTTGTCGTACCGCATAAAGAACGTTTTCTGAATGCCCACGTTTATCATGAAGAAGATCACGATACCCATATCCCGCCCGATTGCATTGCCGACATTGAGGATCGCCTGCATCTTTTAACCGAACTGCCGCTTTGCAACTGGTGGGTGCTGGAGCTGCGGGAAGAAAAAGCGCTTCTCAAGACCCGCGACATTGTGAGGGCATATCTGAGGAGGCAATGGGAGGGTGTCGCACGGGGCCCCGGGAGCCGGTGATTTCGGACAGTGAAATCGCGATAGAGTGGCAGATATGGACGCAGGACAAAAATGCAGGGGCGGACTTACCCCGCCGTTGCGGCGTCACGGTGGAAAGTATCGGCATGCGCGATGGCTATGCCTCCTAGCCGGGCAGGAGGGGGGGAGTGCAGCAACTCGGCTGCAAGTGCCGATGAGAGAGCTGTCCCGTGCAGACTGTAACCGATGCAACACCGCGCGTCGATTTTTTAGTTGTGCCATGAATTTCACACGGTTTTTGTGAAATTCACCACACCTTTTCTGACGTACGCCGGATTACTTCTCGAGTTTATCTTCCACCTCCGGATGCCACTTCTGTTCCCGAGGAAACGAAAAAACGTAAGGATTACCATTTCTTTCATCATCGATGGTAATGTATGAGGAAAGCCATGTACCCCATAGATACCACAAGTGAAACATTGTTTTTACGGTCACGATAGTTAAAATCTCAAACAATTTTAATAAGATAAGCATTCTCTCAATCCTTTTTGATTTTGTTTTCGTGTTTATCTGGTATGTTGCAAAGGTCATGCCAGACATGTCATGGTAATCTTGAAATAATAGTGTTATAAATATCAGGTAGTTACGAATTTATGGTATGACGGGTGCCACAAAAAATCTTCACAACCGCGAGTGTCTGTCACACGATCTACAAAGTTTGTAGAGATAATGTAGTGGAATATCCAGATTACCGGCGGAAAAAAGAGGTGCATATCGCACATATGACACGGGGAAGGGGCCTTTCGCCCCTTCCCCGTGTTGCACAGTGCATGGTGGTATCTATTTGAACCGATCTCTGAGGGCGATTTTGTTGATTTTCCCCACGCTCGTTTTGGGAATTTCCTCAACCAGTTCGAAACGGTCCGGTACACCGTATTTTGGTATGCGCCCTTCCTCGGCGAAATTCGCCATGAAACGGAGCAGGTCGTCATTGCTGATCTTCTCTTTGAATTCCGGTTTCAGTACCGCCACGATTATGGGTCGTTCTCCCCAGCGTTCGTCCGGTATGCCGATGGCAGCGGATTCAGATACCGCCTCATGCATACTGGCAAGATTTTCGAGATCCAGGGAAGAAATCCATTCGCCGCCGGTTTTGATGACGTCCTTAAGCCGGTCCGTGATTTGCACGTAGCCGTTCTCATCGATGAGGGCGACATCGCCCGTGTGGAGCCAGCCGTCCTGCCACAATTCCCTGGTTCTTTCGGGATCTTTGTAGTAGCTCTCAGTAAGCGCCGGTGTCCTCAATACGAGTTCACCCGTTGCATTGCCGTCATGGGGCAGGAAGTTTCCCATAGGGTCCATAATTTTTACTTCGCAAAAGGCAAACGGCACCCCTGTTTTGGTGACGATGTCCAGCTTCTGCTCGTTGCTCCAGTCGAGCATATCGGCCTTGAGATTCGCAATGGTCACGGCAGGGCATGTTTCCGACATACCGTAGGCCGCGTATATCTCGATGCCGAGATCCATGGCGGCTTTTGCCAGACCTTTCGGGAGGGCGGCACCGCCAATGATGACCTTCCAGTTTGATAAATCGACTTTTTGGGCCACCGGGCTTGAAACAAGCATGTGGATGATGGTGGGCACGCAGTGCGAAAATGTGACCTTTTCGGTAAGAATCAATTTGAGGAGCATTTCAGGTTCGTACTTACCGGGGTAGACCTGCTTGACGCCAAGCATGGTCGCCGCCCACGGTATACCCCAGGCATGGACGTGAAACATGGGCGTCAGGGGCATGTAGACATCGGTCGACCGGAAGCGCCCGATAGATTCATAACAACCGGTGGAGATCATCTCGCTTATGCAATGCAGCATGAGCTGGCGATGTGAAAAATACACACCTTTGGGGAAGCCCGTCGTGCCGGTTGTGTAAAACAGGGTTGCCCGGGTGTTTTCGTCAAAATCCGGGAAATCATACGTCGGCGATCCACTTGTCAACAACTGTTCGTATTCTGCGTCGATCCGCACCTTCGTGGTGGGAATGGTGCCGTCATCCGTCAGAACGACCACCTTTTTAACCGTTTCGAGTTTGTCCCAGACTGCCTCGAGCAACGGTAGAAATTCCGCGTTGATGAGCACAATTTCGTCCTCAGCATGATTCATGGTGTAAAGGATCTGCTCCGGAGATAAGCGCCAGTTCATGGTGTGCATCACGGCCCCCATCATGGGAATTGCGAAGAAGCATTCAAGATAGCGATGGCTATCAAAATCGAAAATGCAGACCGTGTCTCCGTGTTTGACCCCCAGTGATTCAAGACCATTGGCAAGGCGATTGATCCGCTCGTACATGTCGCGGTACGTATGGCGGACTGTGTCACGATAAACGATTTCCTGATCGGGGTTATTAATGATGGGGTTGATGAGTAATTTTTTAATAAGCAGTGGGTACTGATATGCTTCTCCCGGTTGATATACCTTTGCATCTGCCATAGGTTTCCCTCCTTTGTGTAGTGAACGATGAAAATACCGATGGTTTCAAGGAAACGGTAATCATCACCTCCTTTCTCGATCATATATATATAAACATGCGGCTTTGTCTGCGAGGTACAGGATAACAAGGATATCGCACAAGAATCGGTGTGTTCGATGGAGAAACCACCCGGCTGCGGCCGAGCGTGCGGGCAATATGAATAGGAACATGAATGTCATACTCTACGGGGAGAAGCGGACTATTGTCAAGCAGTATATTTGCATGCGGACCGAGCCGTGACAGGATTTATATTTTATTGGCGGCGGATCACGATTTTAATTACAATAACAGCTAGAATGCAGTCTATGCGAGGTGGTGCCATGGCCTTATATCTTGTACAGCATGGTAAATGTCTGCCTGAAGAAATCGATCACAACCGTCCGCTGTCGGAGCAGGGAAGAGCGACTGTGGTGCACGTTGCCCAGGTGGCTGCCGAATATGGCGTGCCCGTGAGTGTGATCAGGCACCGCGGAAAACCGAGAGCGCGGCACACTGCAGATATCATGACATCGGTTCTCAAACCCGCACATGGGGTGCACGTGTCGGAGGGCCTGACTCCGCATGATGATGTCACCGCCTTCGCCGTCATGTGTGCCGGTCACGAGGATGTAATGCTGGTAGGGCATCTGCCCTTTCTGGACCGTCTCGTGTCATACCTGACAACGGGATCGACCGTACACACGCTCTTCAGGTTTCAAAACGGAGGTATCGTGTGTCTGGACAGGGATGACGACGCGGGCCGGTGGTATATCAAGTGGCCCCTCTCTCCAGAGATTGGTTAAGCCGTACTTTCTGAAAAATATACGGGATGTGCCCGTATCCGACGAGCTCGGGCGGTGTGAACGGCAGTGTTTCGTGACTGCCGATAATGAGAAAACCGCCGTCTGCCAGGCCGTCAATGATTGCGTGCAGTGACCGTGTTCGTATGGTCAGGCTATAGTAGGTAAGCAGATTGTTGCGCAGAAGAATGATATGAAAAAAACGTTGCCGCGGGACGTGGCGGGTAAGATCGAAAATTTCCCACGTGATGGTGTGCCGCACGGTGTCGGTCAGCATGCAGTGAAGGCCGTCGGGTGTATCGGTAAAATAACGGGAACGAATATCAGCCGGCAGTCCCCGGACGGCGCGTGCCGGATAGATGCCGCAGCGGGCCTTGTCGAGATAGTCTTTGTTGACGTCGGTTGCCCGGAGATCAAGCGCCGGCAGGCACATGCCGTTCGATTCAAGCAGGCACCACAGGATTTTGAAACTGTAGGCTTCTTGGCCAAGTGCGCAGCCCGCCGACCAGACACGCATGGTGTCGCCGCACGAGCCGGCCAGGTGGGGAACAATTTTTTTGCCCAGGGTATCCCACAGAAGGCGGTCACGGAAAAAGTGGCTGATCGATACCGTCAGCAGCAGCTCTGTATTATGAATAATATCGGGATGAAGAGAGAGATACTGCAGATACTCTTCCATGGAACGACACCCGAGTGTCTGCATGTGACGATCGATCCGTTTTTTGACGCCTTTTCGGACCCTACGGTATCCGCGCCAGGAAAGACCGAACCGGTCAAGCAACTGACGAAACTGTTTATCATTCATGGCACTGTCTTATGAGTGTATCTCTACACATCGGTACATCGGGCTGGAGTTACGATCACTGGCGACAAGTTTTCTATCCTGAAGACTGTCCTAAATCGCAGTGGCTCGCATTCTACACCAGTCACTTCACAACGGTGGAATTGAATGCATCCTTCTACCGGCTGCCCGCGGTTGGGACCTTCGAAAACTGGCGGCGGAATACCCCTGCCCATTTTATCTGGGCCGTTAAGGCCAGTCGCTATATTACCCATATAAAAAGATTGCACGAACCTGCCGATTCCCTGGCCCGTTTCTTCGATGCGGCCCGGTTGTTGAAGGAAAAATTAGGCCCCATCCTGTTCCAATTGCCCCCCAGTCTTGCATTTGACGAACACAGGGCGCGGGAGTTTTGCAAGGCCCTTGCGATCTATACACATCGCTGTACACTGGAAGTGCGCCACGCAAGCTGGCTTGCGGACAAACCGTTAGCAATGCTTTCGGATTTCAATATCGCGTTGTGCATCTCGGATACTGCCGGCCGCTATCCCTATTGTGACGCGCTTACCGCCGACTTCGTCTATGTACGCCTTCACGGATCGCGGCAATTGTATGGATCGAACTATTGCGAAAACGAACTTGTGGCCTGGGCGGAAAAAATCCGGGCATGGAACAGGGATGCATATGTCTATTTTGATAATGATTTTAGAGGATACGCGCCGCAGAACGCCCTCAGGTTAAAGGAGCTGCTTACACCTGCCCGATAGTGTCTGCCCACGGTGATGAACAAGAGCCTGCAGGCAGGCCGCTCCGCTGCATCAGTGCACGCCTGAAACGGGTGTGGTCTTCCGAAGATGTGCGTGACAAAGAAACGTTATGGCGTGTTTGACACCGTATTGTTCTTGCTGTAATTGCCGAGATACAGTCCCAGCAGATAAGGTTTCTGTCCCAGAAACGCCATGGCCTGGTACCGCACCTCTTCTTCAGCGAAACTGATGCTGTAGCGGAACGTTTCATAGTCGAAGGTGATACTGCGTGCAAAATACAGCGGCTTGAGCGCATTGATGATATCTCTTTTTTCACCTTCGGAGGCCCCGTCAAAAAGATAGAAGAGGCTGTAGACGATGTGGGACCACAGCAAGATGTCCACATCGTAGTAGTCCATTGTCTGCATGTGGTGAATGCGCTCATAGGCGAACGGATTCAGGTATTTCCTGACTGCATCATGATATATTTCATACTCACGGCGGCAGTCTTGTTTGAGCTTGACAATATCGATTGTCAGGGCCTGAGGTTCTGCCAGCGCAGGCAAGCCGTAACAATCGACTTTGTGGACCTGTGACCGCCACATGCTGTCCGAATCTTTGTCCAGCAATTCTTCGAGCCAATTCGAGCGATATCGATGGAGGGTTGAAAAGAGGGTGTAGATAACCTCCTCAAACATCTGGCCCAGCTTGGGGGCGCTGGCGTTATGCACCTTGGTTCCCAGTCCCGTCTGACATATTTTGAAATTGCCGAACAGGGCATTGAGGGACATGAAGATGTCAATGCCGAATTGTCTGGTCATATCGTCCCATGTCTGTTCGAGCCAGTACTCGCAGAGCCGGCCGGAAAATGCAAAATCGCCACCAATGGGCTGTCGCACGTCGATACCTGCCAGGGAAAACACGAAGGGGTAACACAGGTGGTTGGTAATAGTGCCGTCGAATTGGTGCCGCGAATACAGAGGGGTGACGAAATCATGACCTTCTTTGACCGGGTAGCCGAGAAGTTTGATCCATTCCGGTGTAATCGATTGCAGATCGGCATCGACGACGATAACGATCTTGGCATCGACGTCCCGGCAAAAATTAAAGAGGTTCCAGAAATTATTGCCCTTGCCTTTGACACCTTCAGGTGTCGAAATATATCGCTTGTGTATGTGAGAGGGCACTTCCGCAGAGAGAAACGCCCCCTGGGTATTGTCTGGACTGTTGTTATCGACGTTGACGATCACGTTTCTGGTGTCGGGGAAATACTCCGAGAGTCCCTGTCCCACGGTGGAGGTCACGTACCCGATTGTTCCGGATTCGTTGTATGAAGGTATGCCGACGACTACGTCATAGCTGGATTCCATGGATATTTGTCCCCTTTCGATGCCGATATGATTCGGAAAAGAGCCGTAATCGGTAAAAATATCAGTCAGTATTACGCGTTACCTTACAATAAACTGCTGACACTATTCAAGACATTAAAAAATGATGGTGTCATAAAAATCAATGGCCGACAAAATCGCAAGCAGTCAAATTTCAAATGGCAAGAAAAAACTTCACATTCAAGGCACGCACATCCTGAGGAATGCGGCGTATCCCAATATGCTCCGCTTTCGTGGATTAATGTGGCTTACGCCCTTCACTGCGCTGAAAGCTTGTCAACAGTGAGTCTCATATGCTTACACGTACGCGCAATGACGAGGATGCAGCGAAACAGAGATGTTAAACGTTACAAGGCTGTCAATGACTGAACGACAGAGGATGGAGGCGAAATCCGACAGGTGGGAGAAAGGGGCATGTGCAACAGCCTGTTTATGGTTTGACAACAAAAGTACGATTAAGGTGTGTCAGGATATTGTGCACCTGGCTCGGGCGGAATAAGGCAAGAAAATTACATTTCGGACAAGTTAGCATGTCGTCCGAGCCGGGAGGAAACGAGACAAGGGGAAATATACAGGTCGGGCAGAAGGGAACATCCTCAAAGTATCCGGAAGGTGTCTTCTTCCATAAAACACCACGTTCCTTCACATAAGAGCCTGATTCCAGGACGAGTACCGGGTGTGTGCGAAGCATGGAATTTTCCATTTTAACCCGAGCGATTTCATCCTGCAGGAGTTTTACCTCTTTCTCGAGGTATTTGAGCCTCTCGTCGACAACGATGAGTTTATATTTTGCACTCAACAAGTCAGGATATTCCTTGACAAGATCTTCAAGCCATCCCATGAGGCAGTCCTTTATCCTATGAATATGTTCTGTAAATGGAACGATACTTTCCGACAGCAGAAGTATACTTTTTTCATTACCTCGATTTGATAAGAAATGCAAAGTCAAATCTCATAGGCGGTGACGGGTCGACTGTGCATGCGCCGCATGGTCGCGGTGTCAGTCGCTTGTACCGAAGATCAGTCGCAGCGTCTCCCGGTGTTCACCGTGCAGCTCGGGATTCATCCGGGTCAGTTCTATCTTCTCCCACAGCCAGAGGGCCTGCAGCGTGGTCAGGCCCTCCAGTTTGGTGACAAGTGCCTCCGTATCGATACCGGCACCCGCACCCAGGTTTTCGTACTTTTCCACCTCTTCGACATCCCATCCCAGGAGTGTCGGCCACATAGCGATTCGTGTGCTGTCCATGCGGGTGGTTTTAAAAATGTCGTACAGCAATGTCACTTCTCCCAGGGAGAACCGTCCCGCCATGACCCTGGATGTGTCCTCAAGCAGGGTGTCATATCGTTCGAGAGACTGTGCAATGATGTCTGAAATATTATTTCCTTTCCGTTGCAGCCGTTCGGCAACGGCTTCTGGCAGTTGTACCGCTGTTTTCATAAACAGGCCTCCGCGTTGCAAAATGTCTGGAACAAAATGAGTGCCCGTCGATGACGTCATGATTACCACGACGTACCGACAAAATGTAAAACACCCACCCATAATGATGTTTTCACAACTTGGTCGAAAGTACAATCGGAAAATCCAACGGGGACGAACCTGCGGGAATACAATATTTTGTTTGCATAACAGCATCATATTCGATATGAATTTCCTATCACATGAGGGAGTTGTAGTCTATGAGGGTCTTTCTTAATCCCAATCCACTGAACATTTCAGCACAATACTCTGTGAACATGCAAGATGTCGTCGCGTTTCACAGGATGTTGCCCGGCTACGAAGAAACACCACTCAAATCGCTGGATGAGCTTGCCTATAAACTCGGTGTACGGCGCGTGTATGTGAAAGACGAGGGACATCGATTTGGTCTCAAGTCATTCAAGGTTCTTGGCGTTTCCTATGCGGTCTATAACCTGCTGCGGGAAAAGGGCGGCGGGGAACTGAAACCGGCTGAATTTCTGTCGGCACGCGGGCGTGAACTGGCAGACGGGCTCACGTTTACCTGTGCCACCGACGGCAACCACGGCAGGGCGCTGGCCTGGATCGCAAAGTTGCTTGGCAGGCCGGCGAAGATATTCATGCCGGAATACACGGTGCCTGCCCGGATTGCGGCGATTGAATCCGAGGGTGCCGAGGTCGTCGTGGTGGAGGGCGGGTACAATGTCGCCGTCGGAAATGCATCGCGTGAAGGCAAGAAGAAAAACACGATGGTGATTGCCGATGTCGGCTATCCCGGATACATGGAGGTTCCCTGGTTCATTCAGGAAGGCTATATGACCATGTTCTGGGAGATACAACAGCAACTGGCAGCAAATAACGATTCCCTGCCGGATTTCATCTTTCTGCAGGCGGGCGTTGGCGCGTTTGCGGCAGCGGCTGCCTTGTTTTTCAGCAACCCGTCGGAGGGGCCGCATCTTGTCTGTGTCGAACCGACGGCCGCCGATTGCCTGTTTCATTCTGCCGAAGAGGGTGACGGACAGCCCAAGACCGTGACGCACCGCGAACGCACGATCATGGCCGGTCTCAATTGTGAAACCCCGTCCTTTACTGCGTGGCCGATCATCAGGGATCGATTCGATGTGTTTCTCAATATCGAAGATTACTATGCCAAACAGGCCATGCGCATACTGGCGCGGCATGGAATCGTCGCCGGTGAATCGGGTGCTGCCGGACTGGCGGCACTGATCGCGCTTTTCATCGAAAAGCAGGAATATATGCGAATGAAATTCGACCTGTCACGCAATATCAGCGTCCTGCTTGTGAACACAGAATCGGATACAGACCCGGCGGGGTACGAGCAGATTGTCGGACAGAAATCCTCCGATGTCGAAATCTGAGAACGCGACCTGCCCGACAGGGACTACGTCGAGTTGCGGGTGCTTTCGGGTACCACCGGTTCTGCCGACGGTCGCTGTGGCGGTGCCGTTGCCAGAGTGCGTATGTGTCGTTCATGTCGTAACCGGCAGGATGCGACGCGTCAGCTGCTACATGCGGATGTCTGCCCGGACAAGTTCGACGAGCTGAATTTCGAAAGTGAGATCCTTCCCGGCGAGGGGGTGGTTGCCGTCGAGGATGACGTGCTCGTTCGTCAGTTTCCTGATGGTCACGTTCGTGTCGTCGCCGTCTCCGAGGTGCACCGTCATTACCATTCCCGGTTTGAGATCCGCATCCGGAGGGAAGGCCGAACGCTCGATGTTGATTACGAGATCATCGCGGTAGCGTCCGTATGCATCCTGTGCGGCAATAGTGATGGTGTGTGTCTGTCCGACCTTCATACCCACAACACCGTTTTCAAAACTGGGGATGACCATGTTCCGGCCGATGGTAAATTCCAAAGGTTCCTTTTCGAAGGAAGAGTCGAACACGGTACCGTCTTGAAGGGTGCCCCTGTAATGGACTTTCACCGTATCGTTCTGCTGAACCTGTACCATGTGTTTCCTTTCATACCGAGATGCACATTCTCTCGTTGACCACGATTGACGAAATCGCGCACAGTCAAATTCCCGATGGGCCTTTA
>Ga0272441_10005534_pt1 | contig 21868 bp, 12 predicted proteins | sample SSMProp6N_FD_193582 | JGI IMG/M metagenome (GOLD analysis project Ga0272441, IMG submission 193582) | Marine sediment archaeal communities from Little Sippewissett salt marsh, Falmouth, MA, United States - SSM-Prop-6N | ecosystem: Environmental > Aquatic > Marine > Wetlands > Sediment ... | reverse complement strand
CCGGCGATCCGGATGTGGGGATCAGGAGACCTTTTTATTGACCATTGACAAGTGACGATGGACTATCGCCCCGGCTTTGGCCGCTCCGTAAGGCGTCCCGTGGAGAAGGATATGCATCGTGAATCGAGTGACAAAGAATGACCCTTTCTCAGCGTTCTCCGCGATCCCGGCGGTCAATACAAAAAAGTCAAAAAATGGGCGCCATCCGCGGTTGAAAAAACGAACCCAATTTGCCGGCCTGTGGCCGGACATCTCAAAGACGTACGACGCGGCGTCAGCCCTTAGCAAATAAGTTTTGTGGCTTACTAGGGCCAGCCCTTAGAATAGTAATTAGCCACGTAGTGACAGTCACCTATAAAAATCACAAAACCCACGTATCGCCTTAAAGTCTCTCATCATGTTCCTGTTTCCAGACAAACAACTTAAATTCTTTCCACAGATGTTCTCTCAAAGATGATATTTTGTATTATAGCCTTTATTCTGGTTGGGAACAAAGAAAGATTAAAAATAGAATACAGAATTCAGGGTACGACGCGGGGTCAGCCCTTAGAATAGTCATTAGCCACGTAGTGACAGTCACCTATAAAAATCACAAAACCCACGTATCGCCTTAAAGTCTCTCATCATGTTCCTGTTTCCAGACAAACAACTTAAATTCTTTCCACAGATGTTCTCTCAAAGATGATATTTTGTATTATAGCCTTTATTCTGGTTGGGAACAAAGAAAAATTAAAAACAAGAACACAGGACACAGGAGACAGAATTTAGTAAATCGGGATATCTGGTTATCAGGGCGTGGGGATCAGGTAACCAGGTGATCAGGAGAATCGGCCTTGAATATCGAATATCCAACTGCGAGTATCGAATGTTGAAGTTTAACAAATCCGGTCCATTCTTTCGCCTTTGCTCAAGACAAGCTCTGTCATCCGGTCCAATTATGTTGATTATTTCTCTGTACTACAATCTTTCAACTTCTTGTTTTTTATGCGTGTTTTTTCGACAAGGCTGACATAAATATTTAGATAAGAAAGAGTTATCCCGGCTTTCCGGGATTCCGAAATTTTGCATCTTACATTTTGATTTTTGACTTTGGTTGCGGCCTTTAGGCCGCGCCAGGTGCTCTGTGGCAATGATTCGTCGTGCGTCGTGCGGATAGCGGATCGCGTTAGTGAAAGCTGTGAAATCAGTGGCAATAATTCGTTGTTAGTCGTTCGTATGTGGCATGTAGTATGTCGCCGCTTGAACCCGTGTTCATTCGAGTGTATTCGGTGTTTTAGATATTTCTTCGTGGCTTCGTGGCTTTGTGGCTAAAAATTGCCTTGACTTTGGGAGATAAATTTAGTATAATACCGAACTAAATGATTATTTATTATTGATTATTGACTAATAATAAAGAAGACAGGAGACAGAATGGAGGGAATGAGGTTGTCCGGCGATCCGGATGTGGGGATCAGGAGACCTTTTTATTGACCATTGACAAGTGACGATGGACTATCGCCCCGGCTTTGGCTGTTCCGTAAGGCGTCCCGTGGAGAAGGATATGCATCGTGAATCGAGTAACAGAGAATGACCCTTTCTCAGCGTTCTCCGCGATCCCGGCGGTCAATACAAAAAAGTCAAAAAATGGGCGCCATCCGCGCCATCCGCGGTTGAAAAAACGAACCCAATTTGCCGGCCTATGGCTGGACATCTCAAATGAAAATCGAGTTCATTCGTGTTTGAAATCTGTGTATAACTGTGAAATCTGTGGCTACAAATGCACAAAAGTTTACAAAAGTTCACAAAAATTTACAAAAATGCACAAAAACCGTCCAAAAGCTTCGAATGACTGTGCAAATCCGCGTCAATTCACGTCTGAGAAGCAAAGAAAACGTGTCTATTCGAGTGAATTCGTGGTTGATTTTGAAAAAACAAAGCCAATTGGACTCGTCTTGCGTATTGCGTGATGCGTATTGCGAAAACGAATTCGCAAAACGAACCCAATTTCAAATGGAAAGGAGGTTCCAAACGCATGGCCTAAAGAGATTGCCACGGTCCTCCGGGCCTCGCAATGACATTGATAACTCTTCTTTGCTGCTATGAACTTATTTTACAAAACAAAGCCAATTTTTGAAAGGACAAATGAATGTAAACATCTAAATAGAAATAAATTACATCAATATCCTCTGTAGGAAGCTCCGAAAAACAAAGCCAATCTGAGGGTCAAATAGAAAAAGGGACGATGAAACATTCGTCCATCGTCCCTCGTTAATCGTCTATTGGTGCTCGTCAGAGCATTAGACCTGTTCCGGCACGACGTACGGTCCGCGATAGGGGCGCGCGAGGAGCCGGTTGGCCTGCTCGTTGTTCGTGAAGGTCTCGGTCTTCGGATCGAACTTCAGCATCGGGCCCAGTTGATAGGTGCTCCTGGGAATATCGAGGCCCAGCGTGCCCCTGACGGTCTGCTGGATGGTTTCCCAGGATTTGGCGACTTGCTCGTGCCTGTCGAGCACGTCGGGCCGGGTCCGGCCGGAGACCTGACGGCCGAGCTGGTAGGACACGTTGCCCAGGTGGCAACAGGCGCTGGACGGATGCGCCTCGGTGATGCTCGCGTGGAGATCGCTCTCCTTGCGCGAGCGGACACAATGAATGAAGTTCTCGAAGATGTCGCCGGGCCCCATCTTGACGTTCACGTCCGCCAGCGGCTCGGCCGTATTGCTGCCCTTGGGGTAGAATTTTCCGCCTTTGATGACGCCTTCCTCAAGGTAGAACTCGTTGGTGACTTTCTTCGGGTACTTCTTGCCGTCCACGCCGGCTCGATCGACCAGGCCGATGACCTCGAAGACGAGCAGCGGGCCGCCGAAGTCCATGATGGTTAACTGGCAGTTGGGCGTCTGGGCCTGATCGGTGTAGGGGGCATAGCCTTCGGTTGAGTTCACCCAGCGGCCGCCCATGCTGATGACGCTGTTGGGCAGCTCGCCGCCGGGGATGGCCCAGCGGGCGATGTCCATCTGATGGACGCCCTGGTTGCCGATCTCTCCGCAGCCGAAGTCCCAGAACCAGTGCCAGTTGTAGTGGACGATGTTCTCATGGTACGGCTGCTCGAGGGCCGGGCCGAGCCAGAGGTCGAAGTCCAGATTCGCCGGCGGCGCTTTGACCGGCTTGAAGCCGATGCTCCAGCGTCCTCGCCCGTTCTTCGAGGCCCAGGCCTTGGAGACGAGCAGCTTGCCGTATTTGCCGCTGGCGATGGCGGCCACTTGTTTGGCCCAACCGCTACTGGAGCGGCTCTGCGTACCGTGCTGCACGATTCGTCGATACTTCTTGGCGGCCTCGACGCACTTGCGGCCTTCGAAGATATTGTGGCTGCACGGCTTCTCGACGTAAACGTCCTTGCCCGCCTGGCAAGCCCAGATGGTAAGCAACGAATGCGTGTGGTTGGTGGTCGCAATGGAGACGGTATCGATGCTCTTGTCTTCCAGCATTTTGCGGACGTCCACGTAGGTATCGACCGGCTTGTTGGCGTCTTTGAAGGGCTTGGCGCGACGCTCGAGGACCTGGCTGTCCACATCGCATAACGCGGCCATGCGGACGCCGGCCATATCATCGTAAGCCTGAATGTGCGATCCGCCCCGGCCGCGGATACCGACGACCGCCGCTCGAACGGCGTCATTAGCCCCGCGGGCGCGGGAAAACGGTTTGGCCATCGCCAACCCGGCGCCGGCGGCGAGGGACCCCTTCATAAAACGTCGGCGTGTGAAACGGTTCATAAGCAATCTCCTTTCATTGGTCGTATGTCGTCGTTTGCCATGTACGAAAAACAAGCATAGCTCAAATCAGACGCCGTCACAAGGTGGAAATTGAGAAATCCGTAAGGCCGGAACACCGGTTTCAAACGAGGGCCTCTTCGATCGCGCGGGCGACGATATAGTCCGGCAGCTTGTTCAGACCCGGCTTAGCTTCATACGCCGAGATAATGCTCCGATCCGGAAAGGCTCCGACGTGCTCGATGAGCTCTTCGGCTAACCGGCGCAACTTCTCCGGCGTGACATCCGGCTCCGTTCTGTCGCGAGCGGCTTGCACTAACGCCTCAAATTCGGCCCGGCTGTCGTACCAATTCAACTGCATCTCCAATTCAAAGGCGTCTTTAGCCCGGCTCCGGTCGAAGACATATTGAATTCCAAACGGATGATAGAGCTCGATGCGCTCCTCTACGAATGCCATGCACGCATCCCGATATGCGGCGTGTTTTTCCCGATCGAAATCCTCAAATCCACGAAGCGCCGCTTCTTCGCACAGCAATGCATCGATTCTCCCTATGATAGGCTCCTTGCGAGCTTCCAGCCGGTCATAAAGGGCTTCGTAGTATGCTTTCAAAAGGACGCTGGTTTCGCTCATGAGTTGTTCTCAAGTTGATCAATAGAGGCCTGGACCAGTTTCAGGAAACGAGTGTTGAGACTTCCATTGCGTTTGCCGGGACACTGCGTAAAGACGAGCACGATCAGATTCGTGGCGGGATCAACCCACGCCTTTGTGCCGTCTGAGCCGCCGTGAGAGAAGACGCCCTCTCTATCCACGTTCCAGCCGTACCCGTAGTAATTGTCACGCCTCACGCGTTCTTCGGGCGTGTATATCGAGGCGGTCCGTGCCGACGTCATCAGCCGGGCGGTCTCTTCCTTCAGGATACGCTTTCCGTTGTAGATCCCTCCGTTAAGAAACATCTGGCAGAAAATCGCATAATCCATCGCCGTCGAAATCATCCCGCCCGACGCCCGCACGAACGGATATTGCGGTGGATCGCCTGGCTTCCACTTGACGTCCCACTCGGCATCCTTTTTCTCACGATACACGACCGACATGCGATGGAGTTTACCTTCCAGTTTGCCGGGGACCTCGTGGTGATAGCTATCCACCATGCCGAGCGGCTTGTAGATATGATCCGTCAAGAAGACCTCCAGAGGCTTGCCGGATGCAACCTCAACAAGAGCGCCCAGCGTGTTGTATCCCGGATTGCTGTAACTGTACGTCGTTCCGGGCGGCTCCTCGACGCCGATGTGTCCGAATCGCTCCACTTCGATCTGAAGGTTCGGCGCATGCGGATGCACGGACGATCTCTCGATCAGGGGGTTGAGGAAAATCTCTTTGATGCGAAAGCCGCTGGTGTGGTTGAGCAAGTGATGAATTTCAATGGCGCCCGAACGGTAGTTATCGAAAGCCGTAATATGCTTGCGAACGAAATCGTTGTAGCTTAGCTTCCCCTCCTCGACCAGAATACTTATACCCGTAGCGACGACGGGCTTGGTATTCGAGGCCATTCTGAACATAGTATCCTTCTCAATGGGAGCGCCGTTCTCTTTGTCTTTCCAGCCTACCGCCTCATGCAATATGACTTTCCCGTCACGCGCCACCAGTAGTACGGCCCCGCGAATCTGGTCCTTCGCCACGGCCGTCTCATACATATGGACGGCCGCTTTGAGAATGGCTGCATCCATCCCCACCTGGGAGGGATCGCCGGTGGAAAGAACGACGTCCCGCGCGAATAGTGCATTTGCGATCGCGACGGAAATGATAAGTAATGTCAATACATAGCGTTTCATATTGAATCCCCTATTCAGAACCTTAGACGTCAACTAATTCTATTCAGCAACAGGATCCGCACTTAAACGAACGGTGACTTCCAGAACACCTTGCGATCCGGCTTTGCGAAAGGCAATCCGATTATGTTCCTGCCCTTCAGCCAAGGGCAATCGATCAATGCGAACGGTGCAATCCGTCGGTGCCTCTAACGTAACCCTCCCCTGCTGTCCTTCGATAATAAGGGTTTTGTCACGCTGCCGGACAGGTAGTTTTGTCTGCCAATAAAACTCGACGGCGCTGCCCCGTGCCAAAATATACTCGTCCCGGATGACCAACGTACCGGGCGAAGGTGAATCCCAGTCGCGTATCCATTTGCGGTAGTATCGGTCCCAGCCCGGCGTCGCATCGATGCGGGCGTGAAACGATTTCTCGTCCCCGTGACCGACAGGTTTCACATCGACAAGCAGCGGCCGCTGCGGATGCGCCCGCTCCGGCATGCCGACCGGTACGAGCATGTTGTGACGTTGGCAGTGTTTGTAAACCGCGTGAATGGGATCGTCGTAATCACATATCCCCAAATCCAGGGCGAAGGCCTGGCCTGCAAATTCCAGGACAAAGCTTCCTTTGTCTTCGTGCGTATGATCCGCCCCGGCCTGGTGTCCCATGATGAAAAGCTTAACCTGCCGGCCGTCCAATGATCGAGTGGAGGCGATATATCCCGTATCCGGCAGTGAGATAAAAGAAGGCAGCGCCGGGCCGGTTTGTGCTAACGGCGGTTGTCCTCCGCGCAACAGTAATTTGTCGTACATTGTGGTCCAATAGCTATCGGGCATGAGTTCGGATAAAATTTCCAAGGTGTCACGGCGAAAAGAAGAACCGGAATCACAGATCGGGATGGCGTCCTCGGCCGTGATGGAGGCGACGGCCGCTGCATAATTCGCCGTGGATTTCAAAATCTCAGGAACCAACTCCGTAACATTCCGGTTTCGGGATCGCGCGTAATACTTCATGGCCTTGTAGTTCTCGCGAACGATGGGATTGAAATAGCCCGGCCCTTCGAGCGTCCCGCCGTCCGGCTGGATGACATGCTCTAGATTGTTCACGGCATCCCGATAGGCCAGGTCGGTATAGGGCTTGACGCGGGGCCACTCGCGTTCGAGCACCAAATACGCATACATGCGTCCCGTGTTGAAGTAGGCTAATTGATTGCAGTGAAAAATGTATTCATGCCGCCAGGTGACATAGTTGATCGGTCCGATCCCTTCTTCCGCCAGGCGGCGCATGAGATAACGGCGTCCCGTCTCCGTGAGCGCCTCGCCGGCGAGGTCCAGGATCATGGCGATGTCCTCGGCGGTGTACGAACGACGAAAGGCCCGATCCTCCCAGGGGCCGGCGGGAAGATGAGACATAAAACCAGTATCCCAGTGCTCACTGAGGGCCATCGATAAAGCGTATCGGGCCGCCATACGAAGCGCTTCGGCATCCCGAACCACAAGGCCGGCGGTCGCCACATCCGGATTGCCCTCCAGACGAGCCTGAAATTGATCGCGCACACGACCGTGGCTTCTGTTGCGACCGCCGCTGTTGACAAACTCGTGAATTCCTTTTTCCGGATGCAGATCGCGAGCGGCCGCCGCCTGCTGAGAATATCGCGATTGCCCGTTCTCTTTAACGGCCTGTTCGTGTTGTCGGCGGAACTCCGCCAGCTCATCGGTGTTTAGAAAGATACCGTACCGGGGCTCAAACCGGGTAATCTGATCCACCGGCTTAATATGCTTGTCCCATTGGATATGCGAGAAATCCCAAAGCGTTGTGTAGCGATTCATCCGAACCGTATTTTGCAGGCCGATCCAATGAAACCACCCGGTGCCGGGCCCTGCCGCACGGGTCTCGACTTCGAGGATAAGTCTCTTGATAAGCCTGGCTCCACGCAAATCAAGGCTGTGCTCCGCAGCATTCTGTAACGCCGGCTCTGAGGTATAGATACGTTCTCCCGAGTCGGTCACCGCCGTGATTCTGAACGTGGATTGCTTCGGTGTCGTTAGACGTACGAGCAAGCGGTCGTAATCCGAGCAGTCGACGTTGAAGTCTCGAACCATTCGCAGGGCCGGACCCTGGGTGGGCTTTGAGGCCCACTCGAAAGCAACCGCAGCCCAGTTTTGCCGGACCTGAAGTCCCCAATCGTCGCCCGGGCTGACCGTCCATTGATCGAATCCGCTCAGCCCCGGCGCCCAGAACGGCTCGATAATCGCCTCGGCCACATTGATCGGGATCGGTTTGAAAACAGGATCACCCTGCCCAACACCAACACCAGCACTCAATTCAAGAAACACGACATACAAAAAAATTCTCACCATACGCATTCGGCTTGTCCCTTTATTGCTTCGATAAGCGGTAAGCTCTTATGGCTGGATGCGATGTCCATTGGCCGAGTCAGTTGTACTTTGAAAATCGAAATGAACGTAGAAATACATAAAACACCTCGCAAAGTCAAGGCCCGACAATACTGCGAGGTCTCGATTACGGGGCTGAACAGGATATTTCCGCTTGTGATAGGCATGTGAGCTGGTTTGATAAATCACTTGTAACGGGCCTGAAAATAATGTTCAATAAGAATAATGTAAAGGATGAAAGCTTCGATGGCTATTGATTCCATTTGGAGGATTATGTAATATGCTCAGCCACAATCCCAGGGGATTCACCTTGATAGAGCTTTTGGTTGTGATCGCCATCATCGCGGTTCTTATAGCTATCCTGGTTCCGTCCTTAAATCGCGCCAGAAAGCAGGCAAAATTTATGGGCTGCAAAGCCAACCTGAAATCCTACGGCCTGATGGCGTTCATGTACGCGGATGACAACGATAGCGTGATGCCCAACGCCTGGACGAGTTTTTACAGTCAGCGAACCTATCGCAACGAGCCTCACCGATATTGCCGGTGGCACAATCCCGACTGGGACCTCGAAAAGCACCCCGAGTACGCCGGGCCGTTTTGGCCCTATCTGAAGGGCAAAGATATTCATATTTGCCCGGCCTTCCCCCGAATCGCCAAAATGTTCGGCACGCGTCATCCGGAACACGTCGAGGGCGTGCCCGTTGTACCGAATTACAATTACTCCATGAATTCGTATCTCACCGAAAAGAAGATTACCAGCATGAGACATCATTCCGAGATTTTTTTCTTCGGCGAAGAAAACCTCTGGATTACCTCGCCCTACAACAAGTATGCCTTCAACGACACCGCGTGCTGTGTTTATGAGCAGTGGGACAGTTTCGGGACGTTTCACCTGGCCCGGCGGGGAGATATGGAGGACGGTGTGGTAAATGCCGTATTCCTGGACGGCCAGGTCCAGACCGTCCATCGAGAAGATTCCTGGCGCTATTGTGCGCCGGACGGCGAGGATTTATCGCCCATATAGAAATGAAGTATTTTCCCATGGTAAAGAAGAACGTTATGAAAAGGTTTACATGATGAATACGAAGATTTCTCGCCGGGCGTTTGTCAAACGCGCGGTTGGGTCGGCGGCGGTTCCTTTTTTCGTGTATGGAACGGCCCTCGGCAAAAGCGGATCGGTGGCGGCCTCCGAACGGCTCGTGCTCGCGACGATCGGTCATGGCGGGCGGTGCAGCCGGGTCATGCCGCACTTTCTGCCGTACAGGGAGGTGCAGTTCGTGGCGGTTAGCGACGTGAGACGCGATCGTCTGCTTGCGGGCAAAAAGCAGGTGGATGAGTTTTACGGCAACGAGGATTGCACGGCCTATGCGGACTTTCGCGAACTGCTGGGCAGAGACGAGATCGATGCCGTCTATATCGCCACGGGAGATCGCTGGCATTCAACCGCGTCGATCATGGCGGCGCGGGCGGGCAAGGACGTCTATTCCGAGAAACCCATGTCGCTGACCATCGAAGAGAGCCGGGCGCTCGTGGAGACCATGAAACGGTTCGGCACGGTCTATCAGTGCGGCCACCAGCGGCGAAGCGTCGATTCGTATCGCTTCCAGACCGAAGTCGCCCAGGGCGGCCTGATCGGCAAGGTCCACACGGTCATCGCGCAGAACTGGGAAAATCCCATCATCAAACCCCAGGGCCCCGCGCCCGTGCCGGACGGCGTCAATTACGATATGTGGCTCGGTCCCACACCCTGGCACCCGTTCGTGCCCGCGCGATTCTACGGCTGGAATTACTTCTGGGACACCGGCGGCGGCACGATCATCGCCATGGGGTGCCATTACACCGACATCGCCCAGTGGGGGCTGGACACCGACGACACCGGGCCGGTGCATTACCGAGGGACCGCCGAATTCCTGCCCGGCAACTTCTACGACGTTCCCAAGACCGCTGAAGTGACATGCACCTACGCCGACGGTCGAAAACTGATCCTTCTATCGCGCAATCGTTTCGTCGATCGTTTCATCCGGTTTATCGGCGACGAGGGCTGGATCCAGGTCGATGATGAAACCAACGTTGTGACCGCCGAACCGAAAAGCATTCTGAAGCTAAGGGGCATTTCGGCCAAAAGCTGGGCGAATCCGGGTGGGCATATCGAGAATTTCTTGCGATGCATCCGAACGCGCCAGGAAACCGTCTGCTCTCCGGAAAAATCGCATCGCGCTACGACCATCGGACATATCTCGAATATCTGTTTGCGGCTGGGCAAGGAGCTAACCTGGGACCCGAAAACCGAGCGCTTCGACGATGCCGACGCGAACCGGATGATATCCCGTTCGATGCGCCCGCCGTGGCGATTGTAATCGCAAGCTCTCAATAAGGACAGAAAATGAAAAATGCACATTCGATTCAACATGCACTTGCGATTGCTTTGACATGCGTCTGTGTCGCATTGCCGGCGTTGTCGAGATCCTTTACTGCCGATGAAATCGAAAATGTTATCGAGCAGTTTCGGACGTACGACTATGCCGACGATCCCGCAGCGATTCACACTATCGAGAACATCATCCGATTCGTCCAGGATAAACCCAAGCTTCGCCCTGTGACCGAGCGGCACATGATCGCCCTGCTCGAATCCGATGCGACGGTACGCGCCAAGCAATACATTTGCCAACAACTTTGGATCATCGCGACCGAGTCATCCGTTCCGGTGCTGGAGAAAATGCTTTTGGACAAAGACACCGCCGAGATGGCCTGTTATGCGCTTCGCACCCATCCTTCCGATAGCGCCAGCCGGGCGTTGCGCGAAGCCCTCAACCGTGTGGACGACCGGACAAAGATTCGCATCCTCAATATTCTCGGCGATAGAAAAGATACCGCCTGTGTCCACCCGCTCATCGACTTGCTAAAATCCGGGAACGCCGACGTCGCCGAGGCCGCCGCTATTTCACTCGGGACCATCGGCACGGTAGAGGGTATCGAAGCCATTGCGAAAGCTCGGACAATCGCCTCCGGGAAGGCGCGTGTCATTCTCACGCGGGCGTGGCTAAGAGGCGCCGAATCCTATACTCGCACGAATCGGATAGACGATGCGATGGCGATCTATGAGACGCTTTTCGATGCTTCCGAACCTCTGCTCGTACGCCGGTCAGCATTGGTATCGGCCCTGAGTACGGGCCACACCAAGGCGGTTCAGTTATTGACTGCCGCTCTCGAACAGGACAATCCAATGCTTCGTGCGGCGGGCATTGCAAACAGCCACCTACTCGAAGGTCCGGCAGTCACCCGAAGGCTCATTTCAGCCATCGAGACGGCGGATAGCAATACACAAATTCTACTCATTGAAGCTCTCGGGCGCAGAGAGGATCCATTCGTGGCGGAAGCTGTCGGCATGGCGATGAGAAGTAAGGATGCTAATGTTCGAATAGCTGCTTATAATGTACTGGCCGATATTGGCAATGACTCAGATGCTTGTACAATGTGCGTCGCTTTGAGAAAAAATCCGACAAAGCGGGAGGAGGATACGATACTTTCTTGCTTGCGTCGAATGTCCGCAGACGAAGTCGATAGTACCATCGTTGTAGCACTCAATAGTGCTGACGGGCCGGTCAGGAGCCTTTTTATTAATTTGATTAGGGACCGCCGATATCACCCCGCTGTGGAAGCATTATATGGTTATACATTTGATAGAGACCCGGCTGTCGCCAAAGCGGCGCTTCGGGCGCTTGGGACGCTGGATAATCATCAGCGTGTACCAGACCTCATCGATATCGTGCTTAAAAATTCCGACGAAACCGTCGCAGAAGAAGTGGTCCGTGCGATCATTGCAATTACGCGGAGAGATGGATCTGAAAAATACGTCGGTGAGTTAATCCTGGACCGACTTGAAAAGACCCGTTCTCCTGTCGAGAAGTGCCGTTTAATGCCGGCTCTGGCCGCAGCGCCGGGTGAGGACACTTTGACATATTTGCAGGCCGCGTCTAAAGATCGAAACGCCCAGGTACAGGATTGTGCGGTGCGCTTGCTGGCCGATTATCCGGAAGCCGCCGCCGCCTCGCTACTATTGGACATCTATAAGACGACGGAGAATAAGGCGCATCGCATGCTCGCCCTTCGCGGTTGCAGCCGGTTGTGCAAAACAACAGATATCCCGGCCGAAAGTGCAACAAGTCTCTGTCGGCAGGCGATGAACGAAGCCGCCAGCGTCCCTGAGAAAAAGCTCATCCTTTCCACATTGGCCGACGTCGTACATTCGGAAGCCTTGCACATGGCTCTCAGAGCGTTGGAACAATCTTCTGTCAAAACCGAAGCATCCTTGGCGGCGATCGCTTTAGTGGAAAAGCTCGCAAAAACAAATCCCGCCGCCGCGCTAAGCGGAGCGGAGAAGATCCTGGCCGATCCTGCGTTGGGCGAACTGCATCCCCGAGCCAGACAGGTCATCAAAGCGACGAAGAAAGCTCAATAAAATCCTCATTTGGTGCCGCGACGTTGCATTACCCTCTCGGCTTACTGTCCGAAAGACGGCAAGTCCTTGCGATTGACAACCCACGGGTGGTTCAGGCATTGCGTTGCGTTTTTCTGAAAATGAAGACCGTAATATTGGTGCCACACATTGAAGAACGTGCATAAAGGCAAATGTTGCACTAAATCCTCAGCAAAGGCTCCATAGTCGTAATCCGTGCGTGGATCAGCATCCCAGTTCGACAGCTTGTCAGGGCCAAGTTCTGTCAGTCCGAAGGGTTTGCCCAATGCGGTAAGCGCCGTATATCCACGGTCCCGAATTTCAGGAAGTGTTCGACGATAACTATCGAGGCCCACCATATCGACATAGGAGTCGCCCGGATAGAAATCCAGGTAGTCGCCCGACGACGCCCCCGGGGAATACACCCAAAGCAAATTATCGAGTCCTTTTGTCTTCGTCATGAAGTCGAACATATGGCGCCAGAGCGCGACGAAGTCGTCCGGCGAATTTGTCGATCCCCACCAGAACCATTTCCCATTCATTTCGTGGAACGGCCGGAACAGGACGACCACGCCCTCCTCCTCGAGCTCCTGCAGGCCCCGGGCGATGAGTTCGAGCTGCCGCATCCAAACGTCGTATCCGGGCCGGCCTGGTGTGATGATATCCATGAGGTTGATGGTGTCGCCATGCTTGCGCATCCAGGAACTGTTCCCCGTCTGTGGATTCAATGCGTGAAGGCAGAGCGTGACCAGCCCGCCCTTCTTCCAATAGTCGATAAAAATCGGATTCGTCACTTTCCAATCCGCATCCCACTTCCACTCCGGGTCGTTAAAGAATGTAGAAGCAGTATGACCGAGGCCTTTGCCATAGTAATCGCCGCCGATCATCCCCACCCAGCGACCGGTCATGCGATGCACCTGGGTCACCTCATCGAGATTGGCGTGCGTGCCGTGATCGAGGAACTGACCGGAGACAATTCGCTTATCTGAGCGGTTTGGAAGAGCATAGAAGTACTCCAGAACCGCTCGTGCAGCGGCCGAGGCGTTCGGATTCGCCGGTGCGGTGTTGCTTTCTATCTTTTTTATCAAAACCGCCCACTGTCCGGGTCCGGGCGTTGTCAGGGTGTGGAAGTCACCCTTGTCAATTACGGTTTGTTTTCCCCATTTACTACGCTCGATATCAAGCCACCGGGTAGTCAGGAGTTTCCCGGCTTGCCCCAAATCGATCCGTACGGAACGGTCGGCCTCCCCGGTAAAGTAAACCGCATACTGCTTACCCGTTTCAAACATCGCGTAGGCTTCGTTCTCGGCGCGCCCGGTCAGCAAACGGTTGTCGGGTACCATCGTAAAGATGTTCATCGCATCCGTCAGCATTCTCATGCTCTTGATATCCGCCTGTCCCCGAGTTTCCAGGCCAAGCCCCCAGTTCCCTTTGTTGCGATGATGCCGGGCGCCGGCCGCCCCGCCGAAGATCGTCCGCCAGAATCGCTGAGTCGCGTGGGTGGTTTCATCAGGCTCCAGGCGCGCGTGCCAACTCGTCCCGGTCGGCCAGATGAACTTGTAGATTTTGACGTGATTGATCGGCCGGGGTGAGTGTTCGAGCAGACGCGCTCGGTACCAGATGAGATTATCATAATGGGTCTGCCCGATGTTGCCGCCGTTTTGGGCGAGATCGCAAAAGTTATATAAGTCCGGATGCAGGATCGGGTGATGGACGTCGGGATTCTTCCAGTCACAGAATTCCTCCGTCACATAGGGACTCGGCGAGCGGAAGCGACGGCTATCGCATAAATAGACCTTTTTCCCGCGAGCCGCGGCTTCTTTGTGAACAAATGCCGCCCAATAATCGCTGATCTCGAAACTCAGGGGACTTTCGTTATCGATCTGATACAGGACGTGATCGTAGGGCAACGTCGTTTCAAGAATCCGGCGCACGTACCGATCCTGATATCGCTTTAATATCGAGTCCGCCCCGCCGGATACCGGCGCATCGAAAAACGGCGGATTGACGCTCCCTTTTATCCTTCGCCCCAGGATTGTGTCTTCATAGGTATAATTGATATTGTTCTTCGGATTCCAGGGTTGTTTCGACCACGGTCCCTTACCGAGTATTGCATAGAGATCCCAGAGTTCGAGCTGGACAATGATCCCGCGTTTCCGGGTTTCCGTCAGAAATGTATCCAGGCGTTGCCAGTAATCGGGATTCCACTGATCCAGGTCGTACTTGCCCGAGGCGAGTTTCTTGAAAGGATACGCCATATGGGCGTCGTTGTACCCGTTGACGGCGTCGTACCGCGAACTCATCGTATTGCGCACGTAATTGCCGCCGACCGACACGAGCACATCGAGATGTTTCGTAAGCCTGTCCCCGAACTCGGCGCCGGCCCACTGGAATAGGTTGTCGTCACCCGAGCCGCCCAGGAGGAGGGTGGGCTTTCCGTCACGAGACCAATAAAACGGGTTTTCCGAATACACCTCAATTCCCCTGCACGGAACAGCAAGTAGGATAACGACGATAGGTAAAAGGTGAATTTTCATAGAAGTCTCTTTTTCTCTCCGCCTTTTAGATGCAAACAAAAACAGGTCGGGTGGCGACTGCACATTATCACACCGAGTTTATCAGGAATCCCTTGCATTATCGCTATCGATCGTGCTATAATCATACCAGGAAGCATTACCTATGGAACATATTACATCCCTTTGAAAAAAAGGGCAAGCATCATGCGAAAACAAAGCGGTTTCACCTTAATTGAGCTTTTGGTCGTTATTGCCGTGATCGCCTTGCTGCTGGCGATCTTGATGCCCGCCCTGCGCAGGGCCAAGGGACAGGCCCAAATGGCGGCCTGCGCCGCCCAGCTCCGACAATTCGGCCTGGCCTGGGACCAATACGCCAGCGACAACGACGGCTACAATATCGAATATTACCCTGCGGCCCAGTGGGCCGGCGGCGGGTTCTGGTTCTATCAACTGGGTCCGTATTTCAGCGCCAAGGATTTCGCCAGGGGCCAGGGCGATACCCGGAGCGGCGTCCTGAAGATTTTGAGGTGTCCCGCGGCCAATATATGGCGCAATACCTATCAAGACACGTCGCCTTTGTACGGATCCCACGACTCGGCCTGGCGATGGCGCTCGCAGTCGGGGTCGCAGGGACGGGAAGAGGTTCACGAAGGAAGCTATGCACTGAACGGCTGGATGCAGAACCTCAGCGCCGAACGCAAATCAGCCTACGCCGCGTCACGGGTCCGGAACTATTACTTCAAGTTCGATGACGCCCGCGGGGATAGCCCCCTGATCTCGGACGGGGGCTGGGTGGACACGTGGCCGGACAATGACGACGTTGCCGAAACAAACCAGTTCCTCGACCTGAAAGGCTCCGGAATCCCCGGCGCCCCCTATCGGATGAGTCCCAACGCACTGACGCGCATCCTCCTCGAACGCCACGGAAGAGGCATCAATATTCTGTTCAAGGGTACGCACGTGCAGCGCATTGCGCTGGAGAACACCTGTCAGTACAAGTGGCATCGGCACTTCACGCCGGTTGCGGAACTGGACTTGCCGTAGATTGACACGTCGCCTATAAGGGAGACTGTTTGGGGGCGCTTGGCGTGTTGCTTTCGGATTTGGATTTTTCAGCCGGTTTTACAGGAAGCGGCTCGTCAAATTGAACGGCCACATTGCGCAGGAACGGATTGATCGTCTCAACCCGAAGGACACGGCCGGTACGAGTGAAACTCATCATCGACGAGGAGTCATACACTTCAGAACTTGGAATGCTGAAATGGGTGACCAATGTCTGCCCGATACGCGGGCAATTTTCGCCGGCATTGCATCGGAATGCCAGGCCCCCGCTGGAAATATCCACCATCAGTCCTTCAGAGACCGGTTGCTTGGAGTTTTCCGCAAACAAGACCGTCCACTGATAGCGTAACCGTGGCTCTCGTCTTCCATTATCCATTTTTCTCATAATCCGTACTCCTGGAACAGCCCATCCCATCTTGGAAGATCGACACATTCGGGGAGGTACTTTAGATCAATTATCCTGATCCGCAGAATCGGAATATTCGATACAATAGGAACCGACGATAACCGGAAAAACGACCATCCGATACACGTGGCGAAGGACATATCATCCATAATTCCGATAATCCACGCTTAGAAGTGTTAATATCGTTACATTTCCGCAGTTTAATGGCACTTTAACTCTTGACAGGGATACGTGGATTGTATATGCTGAAAGACGTGGCATATGGAGGTGTGATGAAAATCGGTCTATTCTCTCACAAATTATCATCCTCCAGGTCTCAAGCCGCTTTGCGCCCGCGGTCCAAGTTGGGTGTGAAGGCAAAAATGCAGGTAACTGCAGTAGGAAGGAAGCGACATTTTGACAGTTTTGGCGAGAACTCAATCATGATATGCAAGACATTAACCCATTTTTCAAAAACACACATGCTCTCCATGGCTCTGGCGATATGTACGTTAACGGCGATCCTCGCGGATACGACAATCGCCAAGTCCCTCTACATCATCGCCGATAAAGGCCATCTCACCGATTCCACCCAACCCGTCCATGCCTATGATATTGCAAGCGACGGGACGCTCACGTTCCAGACGCAATGCGACATCCCCCACACGATGCTCGGGGCTATCGGAATGGCCATTGATTCGCAAGCCGGTTATCTGTTCATCACCTACGACCGCTCGAATGAGGTTCATATTGTGGACGCCCGAATGATGACAAACACCGGCACGATCGAGGCCGTTCCGGAAGGCGTGGACCTGGCCGGGATTGTGTACGATCCTAAGATGAAACGCTTGTACTGTGCGGAAGTCGGCACGAAGAACCTGTACGTCTTCGAGTGGGAACCGGAAAACCTGACACTCACGCCCGTGCTGTATTCTCCGTTCAGGCTGAAAAGAGCCTCTGCCTATGGGATCGCGCTGGATCACGTCAACGACCGGCTCTACGTGGCGAACGCCAGTGACACCCTCACCGTTTACGACACAGCAAGCTGGACATTGACGGAGAGCATCGAGTTGACTCGCATCGCCATCAGCATTGCTATCGATGTCGAGAACGAATTCCTTTATACCGGCGGAGGATACGCAGACAACACCTATCTTACACAATACCACCTTGCAACGGGGACCAAACGGGAGGTCCAGGTGGAGCCGGACGCCGGTGTGATGGGGCTCGGAGTGGACCCGGAGTCCAGCCTGGTCTATCTCAGCACCGGAAGAGACAACCAGTCCGGCGGGGACAATCTTCTCGTTTTCGACTCGGCTCTCGATCAAATCGATGTCGTCTCGGCCATCGGCAATCCGACCGGTCTGGCTATCCCGGACGGGGACGTGGCTTACGATCCGTTTAATCTGAGCAAAACGATTGTCGCCGGCACGACCGACGTTTTAGACGGCGACGGCAATCCCATGGTGGGCGCCGGCGGCATTTTAACCTATGCCATTCACTTCGAGAACAACAACGCCTATCCCATCAACGAGGTTTCGATTATTGACACGCTTCCGAGCACTCTGGCCTTCATCGCCGCCGATAACGGCGAAGGCCACGGCCAATACGATTCCAAAACGCACACGTACGAGTGGTCGTATTCGTTTCTGCCCCCCGGATCATCCACCACTCTCGAACTGAACGCGAAAGTCAGCAAAGACATCCAGGCCAACACGGAGATTATGAACGCCGTGACGATCAGCAGCCGGGAAATAGGACCGACGACAAAAACGGTTCGCATTAAAAGCACAAACAACGCTCTTAACCTCACGAAAAGCATTTCCAATCAAACCGACGATCAAATCAACGGGATTGACCCAAACGAGCCGATTGCTTATACGATCACCTTTGATAATAATGGAAACGATTTCACCGCAACGGGCATTACCATCGTTGATTTTCTTCCGGACGAAGTTACCTTCATCCGGGCGGATGACGGCGCGGCCAGCGGAACATACGATCCCGTCGAACATACGTACACCTGGGCCTATCCCTTGTTGAAACCGCAGGAAACCGTTTCGCTCGGAATCGTCGCCCACGTGAATCCGAATACGGCGCCGGGAACGATGATTACCAATACCGCCATGATTCGCAGCAATGAAACGCCGCCGGCTACAGCCCGCGTCAATACGATCACCTATTTCCAATCCCTCGGGCTCAGCGCGACCATCGACGGAAGCGTCGACGGCGAGATCAAACGGGTGGGGCCAAAGGAAGAGATGACCTACACGATTCAATTCTATAACAGGGACAATGATTCCGCGGTGACCAATGTATCTATTGTGGACACGCTTCCGTCAAGCGTAAGCTTTGTTCGGGCACGGGCCGACAATCATGGTGTCACGGGCCGGTACGACGGTAAAACGCACACGTATACATGGACCTACGCTTCGCTGGAACCGACCTCAACGCCGATATCCCTGGATATCGTCGTTCAGGTGGATAAAAATGCACCCGCGGCGGCCATTATTTCCAATTCCATCACGATCGACAGCGATCAAACGCGCCCGACGACGGTAAGTGTCGACGCCATGACGTACTATCAATCCCTGAGCCTGAGCACCGTGGTCATCGGCGGCGTCATCGGCGAAACCGAATGGGTCGATGTGAACGAAACGTACAGTTATAAGATTCATTTCGAGAACAACAACGATATTCCCGTCACGAACGTCTTTATCGTCGATACACTGCCGAAAGAGATTCAGTTCGAGTCGGCGACCGGGGACGGAGACTTTGGGTGGTACGATCCCAAAGCCCACACCTACACATGGTCCTATCCTTCTTTACAGCCGGGGTACGCCGACGATCTGGGGATCGTCACCCGGGTTAATCAGGGAACGGCCCTTTCAACGACGATTACGAACCTGTTCACGATCGACAGCGACGAAACCTTGCCGACGACGACGAGCGTGGACGTGCTGGTCGGCGAAAGCCCGTTGGAAGCACCAACATTCAGTATTCTACCCGCCATTATCAGGGACACGGGACCGTCCTACAACATTCAGGCGACGGCGATATTGCCTCCGGGGATCGGAAAAGACGACATCAAAGACGTGCTGCCCACCCTCAATCCGTGCAGGATCAGCGCCAAACGCCAATTGATCCTTGGCAATGCGACAACGGCAAAAGTGATTGCCCTGTTCGATAAAAACGATTTGGTGGAGGCGATCTCCAACAGAGGCGAGATTACATTGACCGTGGTCGGGAAACTCATTTCGGGCCGCTCCTGGTACGGCACGGCAACGGTCTATATCACCGGATATACGGGCAGGTAATACGTGCGATCCGTTATACACTCTGACCGTATCGGGCACAAAGAGAATAATCCTTGACCGTCGATAGCGATGCATCGGGACAATCGTCGGGATATAAATAGACGCTCACGCCGACGTCGGAACCCGGTTTAGTGAAGCGTTCGAGATCTTCGGCCTGCACGAAGCCCTGAGATTCCAGCTTAGCGGCCGCCTTCATCCAATTCATTCCCACTTGAATCCCGAAAAAACCGTAGGCGTCACTTATGATAACCGCACCGGTAAATACGTAATCCCTTTCCGGGTCGAATAAAAAAACACAGTCCTCAACTTCCAGGAAACCTTCGGGGTCCGTTGCGTCCTCTCCGAGCAAGCGGCAAACTTCGCCGAAGGGGGTGTCGAGCATTTTGATCTGCTTCTCCAGATTGAATACGTCTTTAGAACCAAGACGCTTCGATTTCATCTTCACATCCTCCTGTCAACCAGTATTCACATTCCGTGTCTATTCATTACACGGCAAGGCTACGTATTCTAAGAAATTCATGTGCGAATGGATATCTCTTTTTTTGAATCTTTAATATGCTTGAAAGTTCGCACGTGACAGTGTACATTACTCACTTGGAGTGGGGTTATTACCTCATTGCTCTTCTATCACTGGGATACGAAGCGTCGAGAAACGTGCTATGTGCTGATGGGTGTTGAAGATAGGAAATCCAAGCGAAGAGGGCTATCCGGCCCGAAAAACACTCAAGGAGGAGTTCCTCCCTCCGATGAGAAATTCGTACCGACGTGCAGCATCTGCGGAGAAAAGCACTGGCCCCACCATCCGTTAGTTCCCTGCGTCAACAAAGCCAAAGCCAAGGCCAAGGCCAAAGCGGACAAGAAAGCCAAGGCCAAGGCGGCCGCGGAGGCCAAGGCGCGAGCCAGGACGGGAAAGAAAACCTATCTGGAGGCCATCTCCAAAGCCGAACAACGGTTGGGGGCCGAATCCCGGGCGCGGGCGGAAGCCGAAGAAAAACTGCAAGCGGAACTCGAAAAACGAGCCGCCATCGAAGCCGAAGCCGCCCAGGCCGTTTCAGCCGCCCAAGCCCAAGCCGAAGAGAAAATTGCATCTTACGAAGCGGCCCTCAAAGACGCCGAGGAAAGAGTCCAGGCCGAGATCGAAGCCCGAGCCCAAGCCCTAAAGGAAGCCGAGGCCGAAGCCCGCAAAACGGCCAAAACCAAGGCCGAAAGAACGACCTATCTCGATGCGATTGCCAAAGCGGAAAAAAGACTGCAAGCGGAATCCAAGATCCGGGCGGAACTCGAAGAAAAGCTGAACGCCGAGATCGATAAACGGTCCAGGATCGAATCAGAAACCTCGCAAGCCCTCGTGGCGGCTGAGGAACAAGCCGAATCGCATGTAGCGGCACTCAGCCGGATCGAAGAAGAACTGAAGACTCAAACTCGAAAGACGGCCGAACTCCAGGCACAAGTCGAAGAGCAGATGCGGACCAGTGAAGCGGTCGAAGAAAAGCTGAAGTCGGAAACTGACGCGAAGTCAAAGGCCCTTGAAGAGATCCAGGCCCAGGCCCAAGAGACGAATCGACTTCAATCCCGACTGGAAGCCGAAGTCGCGGCCCGCGAAGAAGCCCAGGAAAAAATCGTAGAAGAAGACCAAGCGCGGGCTAAAGCCGAAGAATCGCTCCAAGCTGAAAAGGCCGAGCGAACCCGAATCGAAGCCGACGCAAAGGAAGAAAGCGAATTATACGCAACCACCCTGAAAGAAACGGAAGAAAAACTGAAGGCCGAGGCCCAGGCGAGAACCAAGGCCGAACAGAAGATTCAGGCGCAAGCCCGGGAGATCGCCAAAGCTCAATCAAACGCCGAAGCCCAAATCGCAGCCCGGCGGGACGCCGAAAGAAAGATCAAGGAAGAAACCGAGCTTCGAGCCAAAATCGAAGAGCAACTCCGAACCGGAAAGGCCGAACGGGCTCGAATTGAGGCGGAGATCGCAGCGGCCAAAGCAAACGCGGAGAAGGAAGCGGAATCCTATGCGACAGCCTTGAAGGATATCCGAAAGGAGCTCAAGGCAGAAGCCGATGAACGAGCGAAGGCCCAGGCAAGAGTCGAGTCGGAAGCCAAGGCCAGGGCCGCATTGGAAGTGAAACTAAAGAAGGAATCGGAGGCGAGAGCAGAAGCCCTTCAGGACGCTCAGACTCAATCGCAAG
>Ga0272441_10005533_pt1 | contig 21868 bp, 17 predicted proteins | sample SSMProp6N_FD_193582 | JGI IMG/M metagenome (GOLD analysis project Ga0272441, IMG submission 193582) | Marine sediment archaeal communities from Little Sippewissett salt marsh, Falmouth, MA, United States - SSM-Prop-6N | ecosystem: Environmental > Aquatic > Marine > Wetlands > Sediment ... | reverse complement strand
GGCGCCGGTAGAGGCGCCTATTCGTATAGAATCGCCGAAGTCGTAGGCCGTCAGGCCCGGCATCACGGTGTCGAGGTCGATCACGCAGATGCCGCGGCCGGTCGCGTCGTCGATCATCACGTTGTTGAGCTTGGTGTCGTTGTGCGTGACGCGCTCGGGGAGCTCGCCCGCCTCGAGGAGCCGAACGAGCCGCGCGGCGTCCTCCGCGCGCTTCTCGGCGAACTCGATCTCCGCGCGCACCGACGCGGCGCGACCGGTCGCGTCGCGCTCCACGGCCGCCCGGAAGGCCTCGAAGCGCTTGGGCGTGTGGTGGAAGTCCGGGATGGTCTCGGCGAGGCGCGCGCCCGGCAGGTCCGCGAGTTGCTTCTGGAACTCGCCGAACGCCTTTGACGCATTGTAGACGTGCGCGAGGTCCTCGACGACCTCGTAGGTGCGCGCGTCTTCGATAAAAACGTAGGTTCGCCACCAGCCGCCCTCGGCATCGCGGTGGTAGACGCGCCCGTCGAGCGCGGGCACGACGGTGAGGCTCTCCCGCGCGGGATCGCCGCCCGCGGCCTCGACCTTGGCCGCCACGTGACGCGTCACGCGCTGGATGTTGTCCATGAGCGCGGGCACGTCCTTGAAGATGTCCTCATTGATTCGCTGGTGGATGTAGCGCCGCTCGCCCGCGGCCGTGCGGAAGCGCGACGCATACGTCTCGTTGATATGGCCGTGACCGTAGGGCACCGCGTCGAGATAGTCCCCGTCGATCCGGAAGGCGCGCGCAACGGCGGCGAGGTCCCGCTTCGGCCCGTCCCTGGTCATCCGTTCCCCCAGAGCCGCTCGGGATAGACGCCCCGGTCCACCAGCGCGCGGATCGCCCGCCGGACGCTCTGGAGGTCCTCGCGGTAGGTCACGCCCACCCAGCGCTCGGGCGTGGGGAGGACGCGGACGCGCGCCCTGCCCTCGGCCACGAGATCGTTCACGACCGTGGGCACGAAGAACTCGGCCTTGGGATCGCCGAGCCGCTCGCGCAAAAAGGGAACGAAGCGCGCGGCGAGTTCCTCGAAGTAGCCCGGCGTGAAGCCCCACATGTTCATGGAGACGACCGCGTCCGGCGCGAGGTCGGTCCATGCCTCTCCGTCCCCGGTGTATTGAATCGCCCCGCCGCGGCGCTCGATGCGCGTGCGCTCGTGGATCTCCTCAAGGAGGCCCTCTCCGGTCACGCGGCAGATCCCGCGCGCCACGTGCCCGTGCTCGGAGAGCGTCTTCGCGAGTTCGAAGCCGACCATGGCGTAGTCGTAGAGGCCCTCCGCGTCGCGCGCGGAGCGCAGATGCTCGCCCAGGGCGCGGAAGGAAGCGGCGCCGTAGAAGTCGTCCGCGTTGATGACCGCGAAGTTCCCCGCGACCGCCTCGCGCGCCGCGAGCACCGCGTGCCCCGTTCCCCAGGGCTTCTCGCGCCCGGCCGGGACGGCGAAGCCCTCGGGAAGGGCATCCAGTTCCTGGAAGGCGTAGGCGGTCTCGATGCGCCTTTCGAGGCGGCGACCGATCCGCTCGCGGAAGACGTTCTCGATGTCGCGGCGGATGACAAAGACGGCCCTCCCGAACCCGGCCGCGAGCGCGTCGTGGACCGAGTAGTCGAGGATCATCTCGCCGCCGGGGCCGACCGGATCCACCTGCTTGAGCCCGCCGTAGCGGCGACCGATGCCGGCTGCCATGACGACGAGCGTGGGTGCGGTCACGCGAGCCTCCCCGGGAACGGACGTTGCGGGCCGATCATATCGGCCGGGGTGCGGTCTTTCAAGTCGCCTTGGACACCAGAAGGGCGGAAGGGCATTGCGCCCTCCGCTGGACCGTGTAGAATGCGCTCCTCGCCCGCACCGAGGCGAGCGCACACCGTCGGAAGGAGAAATGCATGACGCTCGTTCCCGCACATGGAGGAGAGCTCCGCCCGCTCCTCGCCGAGCCGAGCCGAGCCGCGGCGCTCAAGGAGGAGGCGCTGGCGCTCCCCTCCTGGAACCTGACGGACCGTCAGGTGCGCGACGTGGAGCTTCTCCTCGGCGGCGCGTTCTCGCCGCTTGCCGGCTTCCTCGGCGAGGCGGACTACGAGCGCGTCTGCGGCGAGATGCGCCTCGCCTCGGGCACGCTCTGGCCGATCCCGATCGCGCTCGACGTAACCGAGTCGTTCGCGGAGAAGACCGCCCCCGGCACGCGCCTCGCGCTGCGCCACCCGGAGGGAATGCTCCTTGCCCTGATGACCGTCACGGACCGCTGGACGCCCGACCGCGGGAGCGAGGCCGAACGTATCTTCGGCACGACGGACGAGGAACACCCGGGCGTCTTCCGTCTCGTGCACCGCACGAACCCGGTGTATCTCGGCGGCCCGCTGGAGGGCGTGGAGCCCCCGCAGCACCACACCTTCCGCCACCTGCGCCACACGGCGGGCCGGATGCGCGCGCGCCTCGAGGAGCTCGGCTGGAAACGGGTCCTCGCCTGCGGGACCTCCGAGCCCATGCACCGGGCCGAGGTCGAGATGACGCAGCGCGCGGCCGAGTCAAGCCGGGCGAAGATCCTCCTTCAACCCCTCCTCGACCACACCGATCCGGGCGACGCGGACTACTTCGCCCGCGTGCGCTGCTACCAGGAGGTCCTGCGCCGTTTCCCCGAGGACTCGGCCGAGTTGAGCCTGCTGCCCCTCGCCCCGTGCCCGGCCGGCGCGCGCGCGGCGCTCTGGCGCGCGATCGTCCGCAAGAACTACGGGTGCAGCCATGTTCTTGCGGCCGAGGGGAGCGACGCGGAGGCCCTCGTCCGCAAGCATGCGGACGAGCTCGGTCTGACGGTGGTCCCGTTCGAGAAAACGGAGACCGCGGAGAGGACGGCGGACGAGGCGCGCCAGCACCTCGAGGAGGGGCTCGACGTGCCGGATAGCTTCACGTATCCGGAGGTGATCGAGTCGTTGCGCCGCGCCCGGCCGCCGCGCGCGAAGCAGGGCTTCACGGTCTTCTTCACCGGGCTCTCCGGCGCGGGCAAGTCCACCATCGCGAAGACGCTCGTCGCGAAGCTCATGGAGGCCGGCACGCGTCCGGTCACGCTCCTCGACGGCGACATCGTCCGAAAGAACATCTCCAGCGAGCTCGGCTTCAGCCGGAAGCACCGGGACCTGAACATCCTGCGCATCGGGTTCGTCGCGAGCGAGATCACGAAGAACCGCGGGGCCGCGGTCTGCGCACCGATCGCGCCCTACCGGGCCGTGCGGCGCCGAGTGCGCGAAACCATCGCGCGGTACGGGGGATTCGTCGAGATCTACGTCTCCACGCCGCTGGAGGTCTGCGAGAAGCGCGACCGCAAGGGCCTCTACGCGAAGGCCCGCGCCGGCCTCATCAAGGGCTTCACCGGTATCGACGACCCCTACGAGGCACCCGAGGACGCGGAACTCGCCATCGACACCTCCTCCGTGAGCCCGGAGGAGGCGGCCGGCCGGATCCTCCGCCACCTGGAGGACGCCGGCTTCCTCGCGCCGGCTCCGTGAGAGAAGCGGCGGCGCCGATCGGGCGGACGTTTATGCTCCTGCGGAATTTCTCTTCGGCCCTGCCGCTCTTCGGGGAAGAGGCCCGCCGTCGGCCCTCTGCGATTATCCCGTAACTCACTACAGCTAGAAGGGTTAGAAAGGGCAGGGCGGCCTTTCTTTGGAAAGACAAAGCGCGTGAGTCCCGTGCAATGCGACATTTCACGAGCAAGTTTTCTCGGACGGTGGACGATATACATACTATTGCGGGTGTCCGCCCGCAGGCGGGCGCACCGGAGCCAAAGGCCTTCGAGGGAACGATCTGTCCCATGCCGGATGACTTCAGCGTAGGCGACATGGAGAAGCTCAAGCGGCGCGCGGCCCAGGGCGTCGAGGCCGCGGGCTACCCCTCCTCCGGCGGGGGCCGGGCGACCGCGGCCGCCGAGCACGGGATGATCCCCTTCACGCACGTCGGTCTCCCCACGGCGGAGGGGGTGGATCTCCTCAAGCACGTGCGCGTGCTCCTGCGCCGCTGGATCTGGATCGCGCTGGCCCTCGCGGTCTCCGTGGGGGCGGGCCTCGCCTACATCGAGTGGTGTCCGCGGACGTACGCGACCAGCGGCCAGTATCGCGTTGACACGCCGGGCATGCTCATCCTCGAGGGAAGCACGAACCGCTCGCAGCTCCAACGCATCGCCGAGCTCATCCGCTCGCAGGAGGTGCTCCAGCGCGTCTCAAGCCAGACGGGCGGCGACCTGGGCTGGCGCCGGCTGCGTGGCATTCTTTCGACGAGCCCTCACGCGGACGCGGGCTTCCTCACGCTGCGGGCGAGCGCCCGGCGCCCCGACCGCCTCCAGGAGGTGGTCGAGGTCACGGCTCGCGTCTTCAACGCCTACGTCCAGGAGGAGCAGTACGACAAGCGGCGCGCGCACTTGACCGAGAGCATCCAGAAGAAGAAGCTCCTCGACCTCATCCAGGACCGCGGGAAACGCATCGGGCAGCTCGATCTCATCGAGAAGAGCCTCCAGGCCGCCACCCTGAGCCTGACGACCGAGCGGGAGCTCCTCAAGCGAATCGACGCGCAGCTCGACATCGTCGGCCGGGCGAAGCCCCTCTCCTCGGCTGCGGCGCTCCGGCTCATTGAGGAGGAGACCGCCCGCAGCAAGATCAAGCAGCACGAGCTCTCGAAGAGATACACCTCGGAGCACCCGAAGATGCGGGAGCTCAAGATGCAGATCGAGGCCCTCAACGAACTTCGCGACGCGTATACCTCCGAGACGGAACAGGCGAAGCCGAGCCTGAATGCCGAGAGGCTCAGCGGCCTCCGCTTCCAGAAGGTCCTCTACTGCGAGAAACTCGACCGACAGAGGATAGGGTTCGAGGGACAGCGGACCGAGGCCGAGAAGAAGCGGAAGGAAATCGAGGAGGCGATCGCCGCGGCCGAGCAAGAGGTCCGGTTCCTGGGGCTCGTGGTCGAGGAGGGGGCGGAGGAGGAGGGGCGCGCCCCGGCGCCGGGGAGCCTTCCCGTTACACCGGAGGCGCTCTCGAAGAGCTTGGCCTCGGACCTCGAACGGCTCAACCGGGCGGCTCAGGAGCGGGGACACAACGTGCTCGTGCCCGTCCGCGCGCCCGCCCCCGCCGCCCAGATCTGGCCGAAAAGAACAGGGATCCTCATCCTGTGCCTCATGGCCGGCCTCGCGGCCGGCGTGGCGCTGGTCCTGCTCGTCAACTCCCTCGACGACCGGATCCTTGCGCCCACGACCGTCGTGCGCGGGCTGGGGCTCAACCTGCTCGTGATCGCCCCGCGCTTCCGCGAGGTGCGCGAGCGCCTCATCGATCCGGAGAGCCCGTCCTCGACGCTGGCGGAGATCTTCGGGATCCTGCGCAACAACATCCGCTACACCTCCGAGACGAACCCGCAGAAGCTGCTGCTCATCTCGAGCGCGCAGCAGGGCGAGGGCAAAAGCACCGTGGCCGCGAACCTCGCCTTGAGCTACCAGCTCGAGGGCAACTCGGTACTCCTAGTCGACGCGGATCTGCGCCGCCCCACGGGACACCGGCTGCTCGAGGGGCTCCTCCGGGGCCCGGAGGGGCAGCCGGGCCTGCGTCAGTGGCTCGAGGGCGAGATCGACGAGAGCGCCGAGGCCATCCACGGCACCTCGGTCGAGTCGCTCTACGTCATGCCGGCCGGCGGCCGCGCGCGGAACCCGGCCAAGCTTCTGGGTTCGGCGCGCATGGAGCAGCTCCTCGCGGGCATCCAGAACGAGTTCGACGTGGTGATCATCGACGGGCCCGCGGTCCTGCCCGTGGTCGATGCGACGGTGATCTCCAACCAGGTCCGCGGCGTGCTCCTAGTGGTCTCGGCCCGCGAGAGCCGGCTGCCCTCGGTGCGCCACGCGATGGGCCGGCTCTACCACGTAGGCAGCCCGATCATCGGCGCGATCCTCAACAAGTTCGAGGGCTCCAGCAGCGTCTACTCGCGCTATTACGGCTACGGCTATCGCGGATATCGGTACTCCTATTCTCCCTACCGAGAGACGTGACGGCCGGGGCGCCGGGGGGCGAGAGAACTGCCAGTGGAAATCCGCCCGCCGGACCGTTATCATGAGTGCTCCATCGAAAGGAGATCCAGGACATGGGCGCCGCGCGCCGCGCACTGATCACGGGCATCACCGGCCAGGACGGCTCGTACCTGGCCGAGAGGCTCCTCCGCAAGGGGTACGAGGTCCACGGGCTCATCCGCCGGTCGAGTTCCTTCAACACCGGGCGGCTGGAGACCATCTACCAGGACCCGCACGTCGCCGACCGCCGGCTCGTCCTGCACTACGGGGACCTGACCGACAGCTCGAACCTGCGGCACGTGCTGACGCTCGCCCGGCCCGCGGAGGTCTACAACCTCGCGGCCCAGAGCCACGTGCGCGTCTCCTTCGACCAGCCCGAGTACACGGCCGACGTGGTGGGCGTGGGCACGCTGCGGATACTCGAGGCCATCCGCGATATGGGTGAGCCCATTCGCTTCTACCAGGCCTCCTCAAGCGAGATGTTCGGAAACAACCCCGAGGTGCCCCAGAGCGAGGCGACGCGCTTCGCGCCGTCGAGCCCCTACGCGGTCGCCAAGACCGCGGCCTTCTGGCACACGGTGCTCTACCGGAAGGCCTACGGCCTCTTCGCGTGCAACGGCATCCTGTTCAACCACGAGTCGCCCCGGCGCGGCGAGACTTTCGTGACGCGCAAGGTCACGCGCGCGGCGGCCCGCATCAAACTGGGCCTCCAGGAGAAGCTGTACCTCGGCAACCTCGATGCCGCGCGTGACTGGGGCTACGCGCCGGAGTACGTCGAGGCGATGTGGCTCATGCTCCAGAGGGACGCCCCCGACGACTACGTGGTCGCCACGGGCGAGAGCCACACCGTGCGCGAGCTCCTGGATGAGGCCTTCGGATACCTCGAGATGGACTGGCGCGACCACGTCGAGTTCGACCCGCGCTACCTGCGCCCGGCCGAGGTGCCCGAGCTCCGCGGCGACGCGTCCAAGGCCCGGCGCGTCCTCGGCTGGGAGCCACGCACCGACTTCCGCGCCCTCGTGCGCCTCATGGTCGACGCGGACCTGGATCTCGCCCGCCGGGAGGCGGCCGCGGCCGGAGCGTAGCGGCGGAGGAAATCGTCTTGCCCGACGAGCGCGCCACCACAGGAAACGCCGAGATCGTGGACGCGGGCGGCGTGCGCAATCCCTTCACCGGCGTTCCGTGGCGCGCCCGGCTCTTGAGCGCGGGCTTCGTGCTCTCGGACTTCCTGAGCGTCTGCATCGCGTACCTCATGGCCGACTGGCTCTACTTCACCCCGCTCTTCGAGGGGATGCGGCGCCGGAGCCACTACGACCCGACGGCGTTCCTGGCCATGGGGCTGGGGATGGGGCTCCTGCTCATCCTGAGCTTCGGCTCGCTGGGCCTCTACAGCCGGGGGGTGAGCGTGCTGAACGTCGAAGAGGACGTGCTCCTCCTCAAGGGCCTCCTCTTCAACGCGTTCGCGGCCCTGGCGCTCTCCTTCCTCCTGCGCGACCACCCCATCTCGCGCATCGCGCTGGTGAGCGCGCTCGTCCTGACCGGTCCGCTCGTCCTCCTCGGGCGGCGATTCATCCGGGGCCTGAGCGCGTGGTTCCTCTCGGCCGGGGTGGGGGGAATCCCCGTCATCCTCTACGGCGCCGGCGACACGGGCCGCCAGCTCGCCGATCGCCTGCTCCGCAACCCGCAGTTCGGTCTCGTGCCCGTTGGGTTCGTGGACGACCGGAAGCACGGCAGCGAGAAGGCGGTCCGCTTCGGCCCCGGCCGCCGGATGGAGCTGCCCCTCCTCGGTGCGGGCGAGCGCGTGATCGAGATCATGGAGAAGCGCCAGGCGAGGCTCCTGCTCGTCGCCGTGCCCAAGCTCGGCAGCGAGCGGCTCCTCCAGATCCAGGAGGCCTGCCGGTCGGCGGGGAAGAACTGCTACCACGTGCCGCTCTTCGCCGTCGGGCCGCTCCGCCGCTTCGACATGACCTTCGTGGGCGACATCCCTCTCGTGTGCGAGCGGACGAGCACCTCGAGCCTCTTGGGACGCGCCGCCAAGCGCACGTTCGACGTGGTGGTTTCGGCGTTCCTGCTCGTGGGGCTCTCGTGGATCTTCCTGCTCGTGGCGCTGCTCATCAAGCTCACGAGCAAGGGACCGGCATTCTTCGCACAGGAGCGCATCGGCTACGGAGGCCGGCCCTTCCGCATGTACAAGTTCCGCACCATGCACACGCACGCGCCCGCCTACGCTCGGAAGCCCGACTCCGCTAGGCACCCGGCGATCTATCCGCTGGGGCGGGTTCTGCGCAGGCTGAGCATCGACGAGCTGCCGCAGCTCTGGAACGTGCTCAAGGGCAAGATGAGCCTCGTGGGGCCGCGGCCGGAGATGCCCCAGATCGCCAAGGAGTACGACACGGTCCAGCGCGAGCGCTTCCTGGTGCTCCCGGGTATGACCGGACTCTGGCAGGTGAGCGCGGACCGCGCGCTGCCCATCCACGAAAACGTGGACTACGACCTCTACTACATCTACAACCAGTCCCTCCTGCTGGACCTCGTGATCCTCATCCGGACGGCCCTGAGCTTCTTCCGGGGACACTGATGACATCTCCCGGGGACGCACCCGCAAAGGTGCCGGTGCTCGGCGTGGGCGTCAGCGCCACGGACTACAGCGAGGCCTGTCGCCTTCTCGCACGCTGGGGTCGCGCGGGCGAAGACGCCTACGTCTGCGTCTGCAACGTGCACACAGTCATGGAGGCGCACCGGGACCCCGGTTACGCCGCGATCCTGAACGGCGCGGCGATCGCCACGCCCGACGGCATGCCGCTCGTCTGGGCGCTGCGCCGGCTCGGCCGGCCGGGCGCCTCGCGCGTGTACGGGCCGGACCTTCTCCTCGCCTTTGCCGAATTCGCCGCGGACGCGGGGGCGGACGCGGGCGAGCCGGGGCTCGCGAGCTACTTCTACGGCGGCGCGCCGGGCGTGGCCGCCGCGCTCGCGCGCTCGCTTGCCGAGCGCTTCAGCGGCTTCTGCTCGGCCGGCGCCGAGAGCCCACCCTTCCGCGAGCTCTCGCCCGAGGAGGACGCCGCCGCGGTCGAGCGCATCAACGCTTCGGGTGCGAAGATCCTCTGGGTGGGCCTCGGTGCACCCAAGCAGGAGCGGTGGATGGCCGCGCACCTCGGCCGCGTGAAGCCGGTGATGGTGGGCGTGGGCGCGGCCTTCGACTTCCTGACCGGACGTGTCCGGCAGGCACCGCGCTGGATGATGCGCGCGGGACTGGAGTGGCTCTTTCGCCTCGCGACCGAGCCGCGTCGCCTCTGGCGGCGCTATCTCTTCACGAACCCACACTTTCTCTGGCACCTTGCCGGCCAGCTCCGACGCGAGCGCGGCCGCGCGCAGAAGGGAAAGGCCTCCTCATGAACCTGTCCGAGAGTCGAATCTTCGTCACCGGCGGCCACGGCTTCCTTGGGCGGCATCTCGTCGCGCGCCTTGCCGAGAAGGGCTGCGCTTCGATCCTCGCGCCGACCGAGGCCAAGTGCGACCTTCTCGACCCCGCGGCCGTGGGGCGCGCGCTGGAGGACTTCCGGCCGAATCTTGTGATCCACCTCGCCGCGCGCGTGGGCGGCATCGGCGCGAACTTGCGGCACCCGGCCGAGTACTTCCACGACAACCTCATGATGGGCGTGCCGCTCCTGCACAACGCGTGGAAGGCGGGCGTCGCGAAGTTCGTCGCCATCGGAACGGTCTGCGCCTATCCGAAGTTCGCGCCCGTGCCCTTCCGCGAGGACGACCTCTGGAACGGCTACCCCGAGGAGACGAACGCGCCCTACGGACTCGCGAAGAAGATGCTCCTCGTGCAGGCGCAGGCCTACCGCCAGCAGTACGGCTTCAACGCGATCTTCCTCCTGCCGGTGAACCTCTACGGTCCGGGCGACAACTTCGACCCCGAAAGCTCGCACGTCATCCCCGCGCTCATCCGCAAGTTCGTGGAGGCGAAGGAGTCGAACGCGGGCTCGGATGCCCGGGCAGGCGGGGAGCGCGATCCGAAACGCGCGGGAGGGCCTTCGACGGGCGCGGAGACGAGCGCGCCGCACGCTTCCCCGGCATCGGGGGAGGTCACGCTCTGGGGCGACGGCTCGGCCTCGCGCGAGTTCCTCTACGTGAAGGACGCGGCCGAAGGGATTCTCCTCGCCGCCGAACGCCACGACGGGCCGGAGCCCGTGAACCTCGGCACCGGCCGCGAGATCTCGATCCGCGACCTCGCCGCGCTCATCGTCGGGCTCACCGGATACGAGGGGCGCCTCGCGTGGGACACCTCGCGCCCCAATGGCCAGCCCCGCCGGTGCCTGGATACCTCGCGCGCGGAGAGGCTCTTCGGCTTCCGCGCCGCGACGGGCCTCGAGGAGGGCCTGCGCGCGACGGTCGGCTGGTTTCTCGCGAACCGGCCCGCGTAGCCGCGAGCATCTGGAGGGAGGAAACGATGGAGCTTCCACGCGCGATTCTCGGCACCATGACCTTCGGCAAGCCGGTGAAAGCGGCCGAGGCCGAGCGCATGGTCCGGACCTTCCTCGACGCCGGCGGCGTCGAGATCGACACGGCCCGCATCTACGCCGACGGCCGCACCGAGGAAATCCTCGGCGGCATCCTCAAGTCGCTCGAGCGCGGCGCGGTGCGCATCGCGACCAAGGCGCACCCCTCCCGCGGCGGCCTGGGGCCGGACCCGGTCACGACGCAGCTCGAGGAGTCCCTCCGCACACTCGGCACCGACTACGTGGACCTCTTCTACCTGCACCAGCCCGACCCGGACACGCCCATCGAGCGCACGCTCGAGGCCTGTGCGCGGCTCCACGAGGGGGGGCGTTTCCGCGAGCTGGGCCTGAGCAACTACCCGGCCTGGCAGGTGGCGGGTATCGCCTACCTCGCCCGTCGCGAGGGCTGGCCCGTGCCGGTCGTGTACCAGGGCATGTACAACGCGCTCACGCGCGACGTGGAGCGCGAGCTCAGCCCCTGCCTGCGCGCGCTCGGGATGCGCTTCTACGCCTACAACCCGCTCGCAGCCGGCCTCCTCACCGGACGCTACCGCGCGGGCGGGGTCGTCGCCAATCCGCCCGCCGAGGGCCGCTTCAAGGACTTCGACTTCTATGTGGACCGCTATTGGAAGAGCGCCTATCTCGACGCGGCCGAAATGGCATGCGCTGCGTGCGACGGGGCGGGCCTCGCCCCGGCCGCCGCGGCCCTCCGGTGGCTCGCGCGCCACTCCATTCTCAAGGGCGAGCGCGGCGACGCCGTGATCGTCGGCGCGAGCCGCCTCGCGCACATTGAAGAGAACCTCGCCGCCTGCGGCGGAGCCGACCTTCCGCCCGAGGTCGTCCGCGCCTTCGACGAGGGCTGGGACCTCGCACGGCCCGCCTGCCCCAAATACTTCCGGCCGTAAGGGATCAATCCGTGGGAGATCCTACGCAGGCGCCCCTGCAATCGCCTCGCCGATGGTTTCCGTAAAGCACGCGATCAGCGCCTCAAGCGCGCCCTCGTCCTCGGCCTCGACCACGAGGCGCAGCGCCGGCTCGGTGTTCGACGCGCGCACGAGGGCCCAGCCGCCCTCGGCCTCGACGCGCAATCCGTCGAGCTCGTCCACCTCGTCGAAGTCACGCTTGAAGCGCGAAGCCAAGCGCTCCATGACGAGCGCCTTCTTCTCGTCGGCCACCTCGATGGGCACGCGCCGCCGCGCCCGCGGCGGGACCTCGGCGAGGAGGTCGGCGAGCGTCCGTCCCTCGGCCTTCGCACGCGAGAGCGCCCAGGCCGCGTACGCGCCCACGGCGACCGCGTCGTCGTAGGGCACGACCGACGGGATCACGAGGTGGCTCGATATCTCCATGCCGAACGCGGCCCCGCGGCGCAGAACCTCGCCGATCATGTGGGGCGTGCCCACGGGCGTGCGGTAGAGCCTGCGGCCGAAGCGCTCGGCGAGGTTCGCGATCGTCGCCCCGCAGGCCACGTTCGCGACGAGGGGGCCATCCTCCTTCTTCACGAGCTCGCGCAGGATCACATACGCGAAGCGCTCCGGATCGATGGGAGCGCCCGTCGCGTCGAGGAACGCGACGCGGTCGGCGTCGCCGTCGAAGGCGAGGCCCAGGTCGTGCCCGTCCATGGCCGCGCCGGCTTTCGCGAGCGCCTCGGGCGTGAGCTCGCTCGATCGGTTCGGCATGGAGCCGTCCACGTCTCCGAAGAGCGTCGTCACCTCGAAGCCGAGCCGTTCGAGGAGCGCGGGCGCAAGCACCGCGGCCGTACCGTCCCCGCAGTCGGCGAGGAGCTTCAGCGGCGCGGCCGCGCGCGAAAGGCGCCGCGCGAGGAACTTGAGATAGGCCTCGCGCCACTCGCGCGACTCGACCGCGCCGGCGCCGCCCGCGTCGGCCTCGCCCGAGAAAAACGCGTCGCGCACGGCCGCACACTCCGCGGGCGCGAACGTTCGGCCGCCGGGGTGAATGAACTTGAGGCCGTTCCACTCGGCCGGCAGGTGCGAGGCCGAGACGTACGCGAGCGGCAGGTCCAGCTGCCACCCGGCGAAGACGGCTATCCCCTTGGGCGCGAGCCCGGCGTCGGAGACGTCGCACCCGGCCTCGGTGAGGCCCCGGATGAGCGCCTCCTTGAGGGAAGGGCTCGACACGCGGTGGTCGCAGGCGACGACCGCGCCGTGCGGGGCGAAGCGCGCAAAGGTCCCGCCGATACGGCGGAAGAGGGGCTCGGTCAGGTCGCGCCCGAAGACGCCGCGGATGCTGTTCGTCCGGAAGACGTACGGGTTGACCTCGTCCGGCTCCACGCGGCGGCCTCCGGCGTGCCCCTAATCCGCGAGCGCGTCGAGCGGGGTGAAGGTCGTGCGAAGCGTCTGGGTCTCGCCCGTCTCGGCCGCGCGGTAGGCGCACTCGATGATCTAGACGACGTGGCGCGCGTGCTCGGCCGTGGCGACCGAGACCGTGCCGTCGCGCACCCAGTCGACGAGCTGCATGATGTCTTCGAAAACGTGCTTCTCCTTCATCTCGCCGTGCCGGCCCGTGACGTGCGGCTGATGGTCGCCGGGACGGTCCATCTCCTCGGGCTCGCCATCGTCACCGAAGTTCGCGCCGCGGTCGCCGCCAACGCCGACCTTCGGGATGAATCGCGTCGCCGTGATCGTGCCGAGTGAGCCGAAAAGTGTGGGATTGAACCCGGTGCCAAGCGCGCCGAGCACGGTGCCGCCCGCGAAGGCGAAGAAGCCGTTCCCGAAGTCGAGAAGCATGAGCGTGGTGTCGTCCATCTCGCAGTTGATCTTCCTGCCTCGGAACTCGCGTTCCTTGATGGCGAGGCCCGAGAGCGCGGTCACGCGCTTCGCCGGCCCCACGAGCCCGGTCAGGCTGTGCAGGGGGTACGCCGATCCGTCGTAGACGGGGCCGCCGCCCGGCTTCTTGAAGTACCAGGTCGGGTCGATGTTCCCGAGCGGCCCCTCGCCGTGGCGGACCTTTTCGTGCGTGTGGTAGTGGCTCATCGAGTGTTGCGCGTAGGCCCAGAGCGGCGTCCCGAGCCGCCCCTCCTGGATCACGCGGCGGAGGCGGACGTTATAGGGCCGCGTCATCTGGCCCGGCGAGGAGACGAGGCGCACGTCTTTCTTCTTTGCGCGCTCGATGAGCGCGTCGGCCTCGGCCGTGGTCGTGCACATGGTCTTGTTGAAGTGGACGTGCTTGCCCGCCTCGATGGCCGCGAGGCCGTGCTCGTAGTGCATGCCGATGGGCGTGCCGAGCGTGACCGCGTCCACGCCCTTGTCGGCGAGGAGTTCCTCAAGCGTAAGGTAGTACGCCGGGACGCTGTACTTCTCTGCTGCGGCCTCGGCGCGGCCCGGCACCGGGTCGCAGACGGCCGCGAGGCGCACCCGGGGCTGCACGTCGTCGAGAGAGAGATGCTCGAGTGCCGCGTTGATGCCGATCGCGCCCGCGCCGACCACACCGATTCCAACCCGATCCGCCATGGTGCCCCGCTCCCTTCCTCTCCTGCGTTACCCTACTTGAGGTACTGGCGCCAGCCGGTCTCGTGCTCCCAGCCGACGGCCTCGCGCAGCTTGCGGTTCGAGATGAACGTCGCGTTCCCCTCGAGCGGCTCGGTGACGAGCTTCGCGAGGTCCGGCCGGAACTTCTCGAGGATCTCCTGCGAGCTCTCGAGGGCGAAGGTGTCGCTCGCGTTACAGAAGTAGACGTCGTGCGCCGGAAGCTCGGGCGCCTTCTCCATCACGAGCAGGTGCGCGCGCGCCGCGTCCTCGCGCGAGACCCAGGCCCACATGCCCCAGTCCCACTTCTCGACCGGCTTCGCCTTCTCGGCGAGCGTGCGGCGCGCGGCCTCGTCGCACAACCCCGCGCAGCGCAGCGCGTAGGTGCGCATCCCGTAGGTGCGGCTGTACTGCTCGAGCATCTTCTCGTTCGTAAGCTTGCTGAAGGAGTAGGAGTCCTCCACGTCCGACGGATGCGTCTCGTCGATGGGCATCGCCTGGCAGGGGAAATCCTTCCCGCTGATGCGGAACGCGTGCCCGAGCGCGCAGTTGGAGCCGGTCATCACGAAGGTCTTCACGCCGCCGAGCATGGCCGCGTGCAGGATGTTGTACGTGCCGACGATGTTGACCTCGATCGTCTGGTTCACGGGAAGGTCCAGGTTCTCGCGTCGCTCCTGCTGGCGCGGATGGTCGGTGGGCCAAGGCTGCGCCGCCAGGTGCATCACCGTCTCCAGCCCGCTGTCCTTCACGGCGAGCACGCACTCGTCGTAGCGCATGAGTTCGCCCTTGAGCCAGGGATACATCTCCATCTCGCCGACCGGCTGCCGGCGGCCGAAGAGCACGGGCTTGTGCCCGGCCGCGGCGAGCTCGCGCACGACGTAGGACCCGAATCGGCCGCTGTATCCGGTAACGAGGACGTCGTCCATGGGACGGGCTCCTTTCCGCACGGAGAAACGGCCGCGCGCAGGAGCGCGGCCCCCCGAATCCTACCCGTTTGGGGAAAAAGTGCAATCGCGGTTTTCGGCTACGCCCAGCCCCGCACCGTCCGTGCGACGACCGCGACGCGAGTCTCGCGTGCACCGGCCTCGCGCAGGGCGCGCGCGCAGGCGCTGGCCGTGGCGCCCGTCGTCATGACGTCGTCGACGAGGAGGACGGTCCGCCCCTCGATGCGCCCGGGCCCCCGCACGCGGAAGGCGTCCTTGACGTTGTCGTCGCGTGCGGCCTTCGACTTCCACACCTGCTGCGAGGTGTAGACCGTGCGGCGGAGCGTCCGTGGCTCGACCGGGAGTGAGAGCTCCCGCCCGAGCGCACGGGCGAGGTGTTCGGCCTGGTCGAAGCCGCGCTCGCGCCGGCGGCGCGGGTGAAGTGGCACGGGCGCAATGAAATCAATCTCACCGGCGAGGACCGGGTCGTCCTCCGCCCGGATGCGCTCGGCGAGGACGCGCGCGAGGGGCCCCGCGAGCCCGGCTGCGGCCGCGCGCGGGGTGAACTTGTAGCGCTTCACCGCGTGGGCGAGCGCGCCGGTGTACTCGCCCGCCGCAGCCGTTCGCTTGAAGACGAGCGGCCGCCGGTGGCACTCCGCGCACCAGCGGCCCTCGTGGTCGACCGTGAAGGGTCCCAGCGGCAGGCCACAGCGCCGGCAGGCGGGCCCGTCGATCAGAGCGATCTCGGCCTCGCACGCGGCGCAGAGCCATGCGCGGTCGCCCGCCTCGATCGCTCCGCCGCAGGCCGCGCACGCGGGCGGCCAGAGGAGGTCGGCGAGGACCGAGAGAGGGCGCGTCAGAACGCCGGCGAGTCTCACACCGCGTCCTCCCGCGCGTAGCGCGACTCGGCCCGGTAGATGAAGGCGAGCACCTCGGCCACCGCGAGGTAGAGCTCCTCGGGGATCCCGGCGCCCACATCGAGGCGCACCAGCGCCTCGGCGAGTTCCCGCTCCTCGCGGACCGGCACGCCGAAGGTCTCGGCGAGGCGCCGGATGTGCTCGGCGACGAGCCCGGCCCCGCGCGCGAGGACGCGCGGCGCGTCGTCCTCCTCCGGGTCGTACCCGAGCGCCACGGCGAGCTGTCGCGGATAGGACTTCACGTCTCTCTCCCTAGGCCCACGTGTCCACGGCGTGCGCGTCGTCGGCCGCATCGGCGTCGTCCGGGGTGCCCGCCTCGGGCGCGCGCCGTGGCGGACGGACCGCCGCTGCGAGCTCCGGCCGGAATCCAAGCGCCTCGAGGCGCTCGGCGAGCACGGGCAGCGCCGCGGCCACGGAGTCACGCTGCGGACGGTCCTCAAGCGAGAACCGGATCGCGAGGCGCGGGGGCTCCAACGCCCGTCCGGTCTCGGTCAGCGCGAGGTCCGCCGCGACCTCGCCGAGCGCGGCAAGACTCAGCCCGATCGCAGCGCGCACGGGCGCGCCGGTCTCGCGGCCGCTCCGGCCCTGGCCGTCCCCGGTCCGATGCCAGACGCGCAGGCGCGCGCCTGCCACCTTCCCGCCGCCCGCGACGGGCAGTTCGGCGTAGAGAAACGCGCGCCCCGGCGTCGAGCGCGCGACCGATTCGAGCCGGTCTGCGGCCGCGCGCGCGTACGCGCCCCGCAGAGCCCGGTGCGCGCGGGCGAGGTCCGGGAGCGCCGGATGCACGTCGATCTGGGCGCGCTCGCGCACGAGCGCGGTCTCGCGTAACTCGATGAGTTCGACGCGGGGAAGCGCGGCGAGCTCGGCGCGCACGGCCTCGCGCTCGGCCCCCGGCCGATCGATCGCGCGCTCGAGCAGGGATTCGATCATGCGAGCGCCCTCGGGCGCGACAGGTCGCGCCTCGCGATCCGGCCGCGCGGAGGCGGTCTCCTCTTGAACCTCCGGCGCCGGCACCTCCACGCGATCGGCAATCAGGCGAACGGCGTCGGACGCGTCCTGAGCAGGTTGAGGCTCGGCCGTCTGAATGGGTATCCCCTCGGCCTGAGCGGGAGGAGGGGACGCCGGCTGCACTTCAGCCGCCTCGCCCTCCGGCGCGAGCAACCCGTCAATGAGGCTCGTGAGTGCGTCGAGCCGCGCAAGCACGGGGTGCGCGGCAATCGCGGATGCGGCCTCCTTCGCTACACGGCCGGCGAGATCGAGAATCGCCGCCGGCATCTGCGCGATGAGTCTCCCCAGCGCGACGGCGGGCGCCGCCGCCTCCCGCGGCACGTCTTCGGGGAGAGGCGTACCGGTCTCGGCCGCGGGCGCGGTCGGCGCCTCCACGACCGGCCCCGGCGTAGGAGGGGCCGGGGGGACGGGAGGGGCGAGGGGCGCCGTCGACTCGCCCGGAAGCTTCGGGGAGGCCGGCGGAGGCCCTGCCGCAGTCGGCTCCGGGGCGGCGGGCGTCGTAGACGGCGCAGCCGCCGGGAACATCGGCCCGGCCGCGGGCACCCGCCCGGCCGCAGGCGCGTTGGGCGCGGAGGCCGTCGGGGGCGGGGCCGCCGGGGCGGGCGCGATCTCGAACGCGAGGCGGCTCGCGATCTCGCGCGCGAGCACGGCCAGGGACTTGCCGGACGGCGAGGCGACCACGGCTGGCGCTCCGGTCGAGGCGATCGCGGGAGGGGGTGCCGTGTCTGGGAAAGCGGTGCCCTCCTGCGGCGCGGTCGCTACGGATGCGCGGCCGGCGTCGGCCAGTGTCTGACCGGCCTCGGCCACGAGCGCAGGTGCGGGCGGGCGACCCGTGCGCAGTATGTGGAGGACCTCGCGTACGGCCGGCGGCACGGGATCGGGAGACTCGTTGCTCATCCGGGCGACCGTCCCTTCGGGGGCAGCGGAGACGCGCGACCCGGCCGCGCCGGATGCGGTACGCGGAAGGGGCCAGTGCGTCTCGGCGCGCGCGCGCGGCGAGAGCGCGACCTCGTCCGCCTCCGGCGATACCTTCGGCGGCGCCACGGTTTCGAGGCGGTCGCCGGCGAGTTCGAGGACCACGTGCTGGCCCCAGTCGCGGACGAAGACCGGCACGGTCCGGCCGGGCTCGAGCGGGACCTCCGCGCGCGCGGTGAAGGTGCGGCCTCCGAGGCCGATCTCGAAGAGCGAGGCGTCGAGTTGGCGCAGGATGCGCAGGGCGTAGAGCCGCCCGGCGGCGAGGCCGATCGCGGCTTCGCTCGGCAGGGTGAAGAGAAACGAGTGGCCTGAAACCCCCGGAAGGTCCGGCATCGGTCCTAAAGTCCCGCCTGCGGCTGCCGATAATCTATCGGGCGGCCCGGGGGCCGCCTTAAGCACCGAGTTGCTGTAATGCCTTGGGGGGCAAGGACATGGACGGGCTCGGCTCCATCAGCCCCACAGCGATCGCGGCACTCTCCACGCGCCTCTCGAACGAAAAGGTCGCCACGCAGATGGTTATCTCGGCCGTGAAGCGGGCGAACGAGGTGCAGGAACTCGCGCTTGATGTTCTGCTCTCAACCCTCTCGCCCTCGCCACCCGGCGTGGGCGGGCACGTGGACGTCCTCGCCTAGCGTGCTCCCCCGCGAAGCCGGAGAATCACGCATGCCGCCCGGAGCCCGGCCCGGGGCGCGGCCGTTTCAGGCGAATCCCCTTCCCGCAGGCCGGACAGAAGAAATCTTTCGAGAAATCCGGGTCCTCCGCGAGGAAGCTCTCGCCGCAGTGCGGGCAGGTCGCGCTGACGGTGACGGGTTTCTCAACCCCCTTCCGTTTCTCGGGTCGCGGAACGGCGCGGGCGCCTGCCGGGCGACTCGCGGAACTCCGGCGCCGCTTCTTGCGGCCGCGGCGCTTGACCGCCTTGAGACGTCGGGAGCTTGCACTCGGTCGCTTGGCCGCCTTCAGACGGCGGGAGCTCGCGCTCGGCCGCGGCGCCTTCGGCGTGGTGACGGGCCGCTGCTTGGCCGTTTGCGGCGCGATCTCGGCGCACTCGGTGCAGTACGCCTTGCCCCGCCTCTCGATCGCGTCGCCGATGGCGAAGTCCTCGGGCGTGAGGCGCCGGTGGCACAGGTCGCAGTAGCGGATGTTATCGAACAAGCGCGCGTCTCCTACGCATCGAGCCACACGGGGCTGGACCAGGCCCGGTGGCCATCGATCTGCTCGGCAGTCACATAGAGGTAGTCGCCCGGCTCGCCCGGGGCGCACTCGAAGTCGAACTCGAACGACTCGCTCGCCGGCTCCACCGTGTAGGCCAAGCCCGAGCGCCGGAACACCTCGACCCGGGTCAGCCGTTCGGTGCCGTACACGCGCACCGAGAGCGCGACCGGCGCCCCGGCCGCGCCCGCGAGCTCGCTCCCCATGGGCGCACCGTTGACGCGCACGTCTAGGATGAGGCGCGCGCCCGTGGTCGCGTAGCACCGCCGCGCGCTGAGCGCGTCGAAGATCGCCTCGCGCGTAAGCGCTGGCGCCCAGATCGCGGTGAGGCCCGCGCCGTCGTGCGCATCGCGCCGGCCCATGCCGGGCCGCCCGCGGTGGCTGTCGGTCCCGGCCGTGAAGCCGAGGCGATGGCCCGCCCTCAGCGCCTCGCTCACGGCGTAGGGACCGCCGGTCAGGCTCTCGCCCCACCAGGAGTAGATCTCCGCGAGGCGCTGGAGGCGGTCGTCCCGGGCGAACCAGTCCGTGTGACCCAGGACGCGCGTGTGGTGCGGGATGACGAGCGCCCGCGTCCCTTCGAGCGCGGCAAAGAGTTTCTCCGGCGTGTCGCTCTCGGGCGCGTTCGCGCCGCACCAGCGGACCGTCTCCAGCGAGCGGAAGTAGACCGACCGGTCCCCGTGCCGATCCCACCCGGTCCACTCGTAGCCGGGGACCGTGGTGAAGCGACCCGGCTCGTTGAACTGATCGAAGGCCCGCAGGTACGCGCGCTTCACCGTCTCGGACCAGACCGTGGAAATCGGCCGGTCGATGTGGTCGGTGATGGCGGCGAAGTCGAGGCAGGCGGCCTCACGCGCCCAGCTGAACGCGCCGGCGGGGCTGCCCGAACCGTCCGAGAGGATCGTGTGGACGTGCAAGTCCCCGAAGTAGAGGCGCTCGCTCGTGTTGAAGATCCCGACCGCGACCGGGTTCGAGCGGCCGGCCAAGCCCGCGCGGGGCTCCGCCGCCGCGACGCGCACCACGCCCTTCCCGGTAAAAGACGCGCCCTCGAGGCGCGCGACGCCCGCGCTCGTCCGACCGAACACGGCGGGCGAGGGAAGGGCGGCGCCGGCCACGCCGGCGGTCGAGTCCGGAACGGCCTCAAGCCGCGCCTCGCCGCGGTAGAGGGCCGAGGGGTTCCCGTGCCGGTCCCGGGCGATGACGGCGAGAGGCACTGTTTCGCCCGGTTGGACCGAAGCGGGCGCGACCGGCGCGAGGCGCACCGGCGCGTCGCCCACGACCGCCATGACCGGGTCACCGCTGATGCGACGCCAGTCTCCGTCGCCATCTGCGTCCACGGCGAGGACGAACCACGCGCCGCCCGCGTGCGCCTGCACGTGCACGGGCTGCTCACGCTCGTCGCCGAGCGTGAGGACGAGGCGCTCCCCGGGCGCGATTCCACCCCGCTCGACGAAGACGTCGATGAGCGTAAAGTGCCCGCCCATGCTCACGCGGCCGAAGATGGACAGGCCGAGCTCGGTCGAGCCGTCCGGGCACGCGGCTGAGACGCCCGCGGCGTACCCCGGCCGCTCGCCCACGACGCTGAAGCCGGCCGGCCACTGGTAGCCCGCGCGCCCGCCGAAGCCGCGCGGCACGAGCACGGCCACGCGGCCGCCCTTGCGGATCGGCTCGGCCAGGGGGCGCAGCGTGAGCTGGACCGTGCACGGACGGCCCGCGACGGCCCGGCGCGGCTTGACCGTCGCCGCCGCAAGGAAGCGCGGCTTCTCGCTCATGTCGCGCATGAGCTCGTACCATGCCCCGTGCGTCCACTCGCTGCGCGCGGGAGAGGAAGAGGGAGAGGAGGCGGCGCTCATCGGGCGCCCTCCTTCTTTCCCTTCACGATATGGAAGGGCCCGCCCACGGACTCCCACTTCTCCTCCCCGACGATGTAGCGGATGCCCGGCGCTTCGAGCGTCACGTCGCCCTCGCGCAGGCGCGCGGCCGGCTCGCCCCGGATCTCGAAGACCCGCGCCTCGGGGTCGTAGACCGCGCGCACCCCCGTGGCCGTGCGCGTCCTCGTCGTGAGCCGCACGTTCCCCGCGGCCGTGAGGCGGCGGATGCGCGCGCGCGTCTCGCCGGCTGCGCTCGGGCCCGGCCTCTCCTCAGTCGTGACGTAGAGCTCGTCGCAGGCGAGGTCGAACCCCTCCTGCCGCACGCGCACGCCCTCCCGGAAGACGCCCTGCCCGAGCGGCCGGTCCCACGAGGCGCCGCCCGCGCACTCGACGAGGGTTTCCCGCTCGCGCGAGACGATTGCCTCCTCCTCGGGTGCGGGCGTGCCCTCGGCCGGGCTGGCGGCGAGCCGTGCGGCGACGAACCCCGCCGCCTCGAAGCGGTCCTCCTCGGGAAAATAGAGGAACGCGTCGGCCCGGATCACGTCGCCGCTCTGGCGGACCGCCGGCCGCGGCGGGCCGCTGAGCGTGACGCGGCCGGCGTCCGCCTCGTAAAGGAGGCGCTCGCCTTCGGCACGGCGCGTGGGCGTCTCGAGGCGCACGCGGCCGGTCGCCTCGATGCGCTCGGCCACGCGCCCGCCCTCGTTCGCGGCGACGAAGTCGAGCGCCGCGCGCTCGCAGCGCAGCGTCTCGGCGCCGCGCACGATCGAGACGCTCCCCTCGAAGACGACGAGGTCCCGGCGCCCGTCGGCGCCGGGCTCCCGGACGCTCCGCGCGTGCGCGCGCTTCGCCCGGATCCGAACGGGAAGGAGACGCGCGGGGCGCTCTTCAGCGCGGGGGCCGACGACCTCCACGCCGGCCGCCGCGACCGTAACGACGAAC
>Ga0272441_10005532_pt1 | contig 21871 bp, 8 predicted proteins | sample SSMProp6N_FD_193582 | JGI IMG/M metagenome (GOLD analysis project Ga0272441, IMG submission 193582) | Marine sediment archaeal communities from Little Sippewissett salt marsh, Falmouth, MA, United States - SSM-Prop-6N | ecosystem: Environmental > Aquatic > Marine > Wetlands > Sediment ... | reverse complement strand
AGAGGACAAACCATGACCCCCTGTGAACCACCGAACCAGAAAACCAGACGTAGTGCCAAGAGCCACTGGCCAAACCGTAAGTCCCTTTCGCAAAAGGAAATACAATTTCATGGTGTCGAAGATGGGTTTGGCGCGACCGATCCCGCGTCCGCGGTCGACAGGGTTGGCAAATTGGCTTTGTTTTGCATTTCGCCGCCCATCTTCCAGCCACTGGATCCCTTCGGGATTTCGAGCTTCGGATTTCGCCCTTCCCGCCTTCGGCCGGGCCGAATTGGCTTCGTTTGACATTTCCCGCTGCAACGCTCCCGGCCCGCGCCCCCGCAAATTGGGTTTGTTTGGCGCAGGCCCTCTTCGGGCAGTGAGGATCCGCCTCTGCCGGCGCAGATTGGGTTCGTTTGGCATCCCGACCCTCGTTTTGGGCTCGAAGAAGCAGGGAATTGGGTTTGTTTGACATAATTGGGTCGGCGCCCCGGTCGACGGGGCCCGGGCGGGTGGATTCGGCGTCGGACCGTTGAAATCCGGCGTCGGTTCGACTCTGCCCAGGATGCGGCCCGGGCCGGAGGTGAAAAAGCTCTGCTTCGCTGGTCATGGCTGCCTGTCCTCCGCTTCCGATGTTTGCGACCACCATGCATTCGTTCTCTAATTATCATAAACGCTCGCAAGCAGGCCGTCAAGGGAAAAACGGGGCGTTCTTGCCTCTGGCTTCTGCCGCGTCGCCAATGGCGGGATAATGCTCAGGGAAGAGGACCGCAAGGCCGGCGGTTTCCCGGTTGCGTTCCGGGTTTTTTGTTGTCGGGGTGTCCCGGGGCCGGTACGATGTCCCGCGAGAGACCCCTCTGCTGCGCAACTTGATTCGAAAAGAACGGTTTTCGTCGCAGAAGGAACGCGAAGATGCCAATGTTGTGGAAGACGACATTGCTGGAGTGTTGCGGATGCATATTCTTACCGGTAGGAGTCTAACGGGATGCTGCCTTAGTCAGAGAATTGCCTTTCGGTAGCCCAGTCCACCAAGCTCGCCCCGCGCCCACCATCTTCGCCGAAAAATGTACGCGGGCATTGCCCTTTTGCGCGAATGGAGCTCGATCTCGCGTTGTCCTATCGGCGCGCTTTCGAACCTCTCTGGCAGGTGTATGGATAGCCGAAACTTGTTGACATCGAAGTTTTGATTTTGGTATTATGGGACGTACAGGGCATTGGAGCGCAGTTCATCACGGGAAATTAAAGATTCCGGCACCCATTCTCATTCTTACAGATAAGGAGGATTATGATGTCTAGAAGACTGATTCATTGGACTCCTTTTGTTGTGGCTCTGCTGATGATTTCGCAGGTTGCTCTCGCGCAGGTGGAGAACTTGCTGGAGAATCCCAACTTTGAGGTGGCGGAACCCATCCCCGGACCAAGCTGGGCTACCTGGAATCCCGCCGAAGGAGCCGGTAGTACCGCTGCCATTGATTTGTCGGATTCCGTTGACGGTTCGGGAAGCTGCCGCATCGATGGTCAGGGCTCGGACAATTGGCACTTCTATGTGATCAACGGGGGCATTCCCATGGAGGTCGGTGAAACCTACACGCTCAGTTTTTGGGCGAAGGCCGCCGCGCCACGCAGCATTGGGGTGCTCCTGAAGGGCGAGGATAATTCCGGGCCCGAGTTCTGCAGTATCAATCCGGAGTTGACTGCGGAATGGACCGAGTATCATGTGACCGATGTCTGCACCCAGCCAGAATGCAAGCTCGATATAGCATCGGGCGGCTCGATTTCCGTGTGGCTCGATTTCATGCATCTGTATAAGGGCCAGTATGACGCGGACATCCAACCGTCCGGACGCACTGAACCACAACAGGTTGAGAACCTGCTGAAGAATCCCAATTTTGACGTGGACGAACCCATCCCCGGCCCAAGCTGGGATACCTGGAATCCCGCGGAGGGAGACGGTAGTACCGCTACCATTGATCTTTCGGATTCCATTGACGGCTTGGGAAGCTGCCGCATCGATCCTCGAGGCTCGGACAATTGGCATTTCTATGTGATCAGTCGGGGCATTCCCATGGAGGTCGGTGAAACGTACACCCTCAGTTTCTGGGCCAAGGCCGCGGCGCCACGCAGCATTGGGGTGCTCCTGAAGGGCAACGATAATTCCGGGCCTGCTTTTTGTAGTATCGATGCGGGGTTGACCACGGAATGGAGCGAGTATCATGTGACCGATGTTTGCACCCAGCCAGAATGCAAGCTCGACATCGCTTCAGGTGGCTCGATCTCCGTATGGCTCGATTTCATGTATCTGTATAAAGGCGAGTATGTACCGGGCATCAGGCCATCCGGAGCCGGTGAACCGGAAGAACCACAACAAGATACAAACTTGCTGAGGAACGGTAACTTTGAGGTGATTGAACCTGTGCCGGGACCGAGCTGGAATACCTGGGTACCTGCCGAAGGAGCCGGCAGCAGCGCCGCGATGCTTGCGTCGGATTCTGTTGACGGCATGGCGAGTCTCAGGTTGGACCCGAGAGGTACGTCCAGGTGGCATTTCTATGTCATTCAAAACAACATCCCCATGGAGATTGGCAAGACTTATACGCTCAGCTTTTGGGCCAGGGCAGAAGAACCACGGGGGATTTCCTTACTTCTGAAACCGAACGATAATTCCGAGGGCACCTGGTGTGCGATCAGTCCTGAGTTGACGACGGAGTGGACCGAGTATACTGTTACCGACACGGTTCCGGACGACGCGGGGAGCCCTATTGCCAAACTCGATATATCCAGTGGAGACTCGGAAGCCCCGGTGTGGCTCGATTTCATGCATCTGTACGAAGGGGAGTATGTGGAGATACTGCCGGGCGGACGGCAGGTAGCGACCGAAGATGCATCGAATCCCAATCCGGTGTCCGGAGCGGGTGATGTTCCCCATAATGCCATCCTGACTTGGATACCGGGTCTGGACGCCGTCACAAACGATGTCTATCTCGGTGCCTCTTTCGATGATGTGAATAACGCAGATGCCAACTCCGTTCTCCTGGTCAGTCCGGCACAGGACGCGAACAGCTACGAGCCGAGTTTGGATTTTGCGACGACTTATTTCTGGCGGGTCGATGCGGTAAGTGATACCGGCGAAATCGTCAAGGGTATGGTGTGGAGTTTCACCACCCGTGATTATATTGGGATTGACGATTTCGAGAGCTACACGAATGAGGTCGGATCGCGTGCGTTCGAGGTGTGGATCGACGGGGTTGGTTTCACCCAGCCGGAACCGGGCCATCCGGGCAACCTCACCGGGGCGTCCGTCGGCCACGACATTTGGTCGGACCCGACGCCTTACACCACGATCATGGAAACGACGATCGCCCGCGGGGGCAAATCGATGCCGTTGTACTATGACAACAACAAGCAGGGCTACGCCAATTATTCCGAGACGACGAAGATCTTCGGAACGCCCCAGGACTGGACTGCAAATGGTATCAAGGCCCTGGCCCTGTGTGTCTATGGTTCGGCATCCAACAGCGGGAGCCTGTATATCAAGATCAATGACACCAAGATCCCCTATGCGGGGCCTGGAGATAGCCTTCAGGATGAGTACTGGATCCAGATGTACATCGACCTTGCCGCTGTACCGGTCGGTCTCGATCTGACCAATGTCACAAGTTTGACCATTGGAATTGAAGGTGCTAATGCCAACGGCATGCTCTATCTGGACGATATCCGATTGCTGATACAAGTGCTTGGAATTCCGGCTCTTGGTGCGGACAAACCGGTGATCGATGGCCAGATCGACGCACTTTGGGACGCGGTACAGGCCTATCCGATTGATACCTTGCGAACTGGAGCCGAACTGGAGTCTGAGTTTGACTGTTCCGGAACCATGCAGATCCTCTGGGATACAGAGAATCTCTATATCCTGGTTGAGGTCAACGACGAGGCCCTGGTGCAGGACTCGGCAAATGGATGGGAGGACGACCGTATTGAGATATTTATCGATGCGGACGGCAGCAAGACTACGGGCGGCCCGGGTTTCCAGGGCACGGACGGAGTTAACGACTACCAGTACTGCTTCAGTTGGAAACCGGATGCCGTTGCTCCGGTTGAATGGTATTTCAACGATGATCCCGCCAGGGACAGCATGGCGGGTGTGGAGTCTGGCGTGGCTGTGACTGAAGGTGGCTATCGGATTGAAGTGGAACTTCCCTGGTCTACCTTGCTGGGCGCCGTTCCTTCAGCCGGTAATTACATGGGTATCGCACTGGCGGTTGATGACGATGATGACGGCGGCGCTATGGATTCTCAGGTGACCTCACTCATGAGCGGAGCCGGCAGCCCTCACGTACCGACTCTGTGGGCAACGGTCCAGTTGATCGAGTAAAGGGTTCATCCGTGTTCATATACTCGGGGGTGTGGCGGATGCAGGCGTTGGATCCGTTTTGGGTGCAACGTCTCTTCCGGCCGCGCCTCTGGGGGATACGCATCAAGACAACCAGTGCTTGACGTTTTTCAACAGTTATGTCAGAGTTCACAGGTGAGTCGGAGTCTGGCCGGAGTTGGCAGATTGGATGCAAGGAGTAACGAGCGATGAATAGACGATACGCTTTTACCCTGATTGAGCTGTTGGTTGTCATTGCCATTATGGCTTTGCTTCTGGCCATTCTGTTACCGGCTTTGGGCAGAGTCCGGGAACAAACCAAGAGGGTGGTATGCTCGTCTCAACTCAGACAGCAGACGCTTGGCATGGTATGCTACACGGAAAACTATGACGGCAAAGTCATGGGAGTGGGCGGTCCCGGCAAGCCCTATTGGTTTCACTTGATCGCACCGTTTCTCGGGGACAAGCAATACGAGGACGATCCCCAGGCTGCCTTCAGAGGCGTCATGCAAGTCATCATTTGCCCGTCCGTGACAGAGCGGGCCGATGGCGAATCTTTGCAGCGGGGCACGGCCGTTCGGTCCTGGGCCTTCTGGTGGGGCGGCGTCGGTGAAAGTTATGCCGAGGGAAGCTACACGATCAATTCATGGCTTCAGCCGACCGGGTACTATCAGGTGGATGTCAGCGCGCCGGCGCACGACAACTATTACCAGAACTTCTCTGATGCTCGACCTGATGTTCCTCTGTTTGGTGATGGGATGTGGGTCGACGCGTGGCCCAGGAGTGCCGACCCTCCTCCGTCGAACTCATTCGATGGCGATGACGGTTCGGTTGCCAGTATGCACAGATATTGCATCGCCCGGCACCGTCGTGCCATCAATCTGAGTTACGTCGATACTCACGTCGCCGTCGTAGAGTTGGAGGAGTTGTGGCAGCAGCATTGGCATCGGGGATATGAACCCAGATACGATGTTGTTGTGCCGGATTGATTCTCTTCGAGGGCAAGTGATACAGAATCTTAGGGCTTGGCAACTCGAGTTTGGCAAATCTAAGGATTACGATGGATCGGGATCAGTTTTTGCCTTGTGACGGAATGGTAACAAGAGATGCGGAGACGCCGTGGGGGTGTTGACTTTTGGTGTGGTTTGGGGTATTATGGGGGTGGATTTTGGGTGTGGGAGGGGGTCGGTAGAATGGCGTGATGGGCCGCTTAGGCGGATGTAGGAGGATGTGTGCAGGTCATGCGTTTTTCGATCAGGGTGATTCTGTCATCCCTCCTTCTGTTTGCGTTTGTAGCTCGTCCGGTTGCCGGTCAGGAGGCTGGCTCGCATTTAGTCATCAACGAATTCATGGCCCAGAATGATGCCTTCCTCGCAGATTCCCGGGGCGATTACGACGATTGGATCGAGATCTACAACGCGGGCGAGGCGGCGGTTGACCTTGCGGGCTACTACCTGACCGACGACCCGAGCGAACCGACGAAGTGGCAGGTCCCCGCAGGCGCGCCTGGCGTGACGACCGTTGCGGCCGGCGGCTACCTGCTCATCTGGGCCGACGGCGAGGTCGATCAGGGGCCCTTGCACGCGAGCTTCAAGCTCGGCGCCGACGGCGAATCGGTCGCTCTGCTGGACGCGCAGGAGGTCCTGCTCGACAGCATCACGTTCGGCCCGCAGACGGCGGATGTTTCCTACGGTCGTTTCCCGGACGCTGGCGCCGACTGGCAGACCTTCCAGAAGCCCACGCCGGGCCGGCCCAATGCCGCGCCGGAAAACATCGTCATTACCGAAATCATGTACCATCCGCACCACCTGCCGCTGGCGCCCGAGGACCCGGGGCGCGAGTGGATCGAGCTGTCCAACACGGGGGCTGTGCCTATCAACCTGTCGGGCTGGCGGTTTTCCGAGGGCGTGGATTTCGTCTTTCCCGAGATCGTCTTAGCGGCGGGGGATCGTCTTATCGTGGCCGCCGACGTGGGGGAGTTCTCCGCGCTGCATCCCGACGTGAAGAACGTCGTTGGGGGCTGGGCGGGACGCCTGCGAAACTCGGGCGAGACCATCGAGCTGCGCGACGGCTCGGACGAGATGGTCGATGCGGTCCGCTACGCCGACGAAGGCGAGTGGGCCGTTCGGGAACTGGGGCCGGAAGACTACAATCATCGCGGTTGGGTTTGGCGGGACGACCACGACGGGGGCGGCAAGTCCCTGGAGCTGGTCAATCCCAAGCTGCCTAACGAGTACGGCCAGAACTGGGCCGCCAGCGACCCGAACGGCGGCACGCCCGGCGTGCCCAACTCCGCCCGCGCCGACAACACGGCGCCGCTGATTGTCGAGGCGACTCACGCGCCGGTCGTTCCCGGGCCCGGCGAGCCGGTCGTGGTCACGGCGCGGCTCTGGGACGAATCACCCGATACGTTGACCGTGACGCTGTGGTATCGAGCGGATTGGTCGGCGTACATGGGCAGAGACGTTTATCCCACGCACGATCCCGACGGCTACGACACGCTGGCGATGTTCGACGACGGAACGCACGCCGACGGCGCGCCCGCCGACGGCGTCTACGGCGCGGAGATTCCGCCGCACGAGGACGGGACGGTCGTGGAGTTCTTCATCGAAGCGCGCGACGCGGTCGGTCGGGCCAGGACGTGGCCGGCGCCGAGCCTGGTCGACGGCGAGGCCGCGCAGGTCACCAACGCGCTCTATCGCGTGGACGCGGCCTTCGATCCCCACGCGCACCGGACGGTCGGCGGCGAGCCGCTGTATTACATCATCATGACCGAGATGGAGCGGGGCCGCCTGGCGTATATCGGCAGGCAGAGCTACGACGGTTACTCGCGCTCCCAGATGAACGGCACCGTCGTTTACGTGGACGGGTCGGACGTCACGCTGTGTTATGGCGTCGGCGTGCGGAACCGGGGCAAGGGCTCGCGCCGGACGCCGCCGAACAACTACCGGATCAACTTCCGGCACGACCGCCCGTGCAAGGGCGTGACAGCGGTCAATATCAACAGCAAGTTCACGTATCTGCAAGTGCTGGGCCACGCGTTGTTCCGGATGGCGGGTCTGGCGGCGCTGGACGCGGCGCAGGTGCAGGTGCGCGTCAACGGGGAGAACCTGGCCCTCGATGACCCGACGCGGATGTACGGATCGTATGCTCACGTGCAGGTCTATGACAGCGATTGGGCGAGCCGGCATCTCCCGAACGACAGCGAGGGCAATTTGTATCGATGCGTCAGCCGGGGTCAGCGGAGCGATCTGCGCTATCTGGGTAACGATCCCAACGCGTATAGCGAGGAGGATCGCTATGCCAAGGGCAGCAACGCGGCGTTGAACGACTGGTCCGATCTGATTGACCTGACGTACGCGCTCAACGAGGGGTCCGACGAGACCTACGTGGAGGATGTGCAGGAGGTCGTCAACGTGGATCAGTGGCTGCGGTGGATCGCGTTTCAGACGCTGCTGACGAACAAGGAGACCAACCTGAGCAACGGCCGCGGCGACGACTACTACATGTACCGGCCGATCGAGGACCCGCGTTTCATTCTGCTTCCGTACGATCTCGACAACATATTGAATTGGCCGGACCCGACCACCTCCATCTGGCTCGACGGCAATCTCAACGGTCTTCCGGCCGTGAGGCGATTGATTACGCATCCGGAGTTTGTCCCTCGGTATTATGCCCAGTTGAAGGAGCTTTGCGAGACCGTGTATGCGCCGGCGACCTTTGGGCCGCTGGTGGAGTACGTGCTCGGCGGCTGGGTCCCGCGGCAGAGAATCGATGCGATCAAGGATTTCGCCGAGGCGCGCAGGGCGTACGTGCTCTCGGTGATTCCGACCGGGATAACGGCTACGAGCGATCTTCCCGTCGTCGGGGAATATTTCGCTACGCCGGCGCCTTTCGTTTCGGAGGTCCAGGTTTCCGGTACGGCCGACGCGATACGGACGCGCTCGGTGCTCGTCAACGGTCAACCGGTAGGATGGTTGGCCCGCGGCGGCGCCTGGTCGCTGGGCCGGGCGCCGGTCGATTTGCAGCCCGGCGTCAATCGGCTGATCGTGGAAGCCTTCGACGGATCGGACGGGACGGGCCGGCGGATCGAGCAGACGCACATCGACATCTGGTATGACGACGGAGACGTCAGCGAGATCCGCGGGACGATCCTCGCGGACATGACGCTGGACGCCGCATCCGGCCCGTGGCGCGTCACCGCTGACATCGTCGTTCCCGAGGGCGTGACCTTGACGTTGGAACCGGGCGTCAGCGTGTTCTTCGATGGCGACACGGGGATTACGGTTTCGCGGGGGGGACGCCTCGTGGCCAGGGGCGAGTTGTATCGACGGATTCGCCTCACGCGACCGCCGGACGGCGCAGGTCGTTGGGACGGAATCCTGTTCGACCGCACGCTGGAAGAAAACGTCCTGAGCTGTGTCGATATGGAATTCGGCGACGAGCAGGGCGAATCGGTCGACGTGCAACACGCCCGCGTCACGATCGACAACGTGACGTGGTCCAGGACGGATACGCGCGTTCTCAATATCGACCATCCGTCCGTGATCGTGCGGGATTCTGTCTTTCCTTCCGTCGGCGGCACCGAACCTGTGCATGGTATCGGGCTGACGGGTGAGGAGTCTCTCGTGTTCGAGCGGTGCGTCTTCGGGACCGCCTCCGGGTACAACGATATCATCGACTTCGCCGGCGGTCAGCGACCCGGCCCGATCTTGCAGATTTACGACAGCCTGTTTCTTGGCGGCGGCGACGACGGCCCCGACCTCGACGGCACCGATGCCCACATCGAGGGCTGCCTGTTCATGGGCTTTCACAATGGCCAAGGCAGCGCGGGCACCTGCAACGCCATCGCCACCGGCAGCGGCGGCGGCAATGCGGCGGAGGTCTACGCGGTTCGAAACGTCTTCTACGACAACGATCAGGCCGTGCTGGTGAAGGAGAATTCCTTTGTCTATGCCGTGAACAACACCTTCGTTGGCACGAAGACGGCGGTGGTCAGCTTTGGAGAGCCCGAGCGCAATCCCCCGCGCTCGCCCGGCAGGGGAGCGTACCTGGCAGGGAATATCTTCTGGGACAATGTCGCGACGTTCGACCATTTCTTCCAGTACCCGTACCCCGACTACGGGCCGGACGAACTGGCCGTCGATTACTCGATCCTTCCCGCTTCGTGGCACCTTCTCGGCGCGGGCAATCTCGACGCGGATCCGCTGTTTGCCGGGCTGGCTCACTTCGCCTTAAAGCCCGTGTCGCCGGCGCGCGGCGCCGGGCTCTGGGAACTGGACATGGGGGCCTTCGTGCCGGCGGGGGCGGCCGTGTCGGGAGAGCCTCCCGAGGTGACGTGGCGCACCGACGCCGTGCTGACCGTGGGCGGGCCCGGGATCACCCATTACCGCTACAGCCTTAACGATCCGAACGGGCCCTGGAGCGAGGAGTGGCCGGTGGAGGTACCGGTGGAATTGAGCGGTTTGCAGAACGGGAGCGCCTATACGCTCTACGTGCTCGGCAAGAACTCGGCCGGTCGCTGGCAGGAGACGCCCAACGCTTCGAGGACGTGGTTCGTGGACACGGCTTACCGGCGGCTGATGATCAACGAAGTGCTGGCGGTCAACGAGACGGCCTGCGAGCACGAAGGCACTTTCCCCGACGCGATTGAGCTTCGCTACGACGGTCCGACGTCGCTGGATCTGTCGGGCATGACGCTCAGCGACGATGCGGACGAGCCGGGCAAGTACGTCTTTCCGGCCGGAACGGTGATCCGGCCGCAAGAGTTTCTGCTGGTCTATGCGGACGCGAACGCGGTGACTTCGGGCCTGCACGCGGGCTTTGCCCTTGACGGTAACGGGGACGAAGTTTACCTCTACGACCGCGACGGGACCTTGCTTGATTCGGTTGTGTTCGGGGCGCAGTTGGCCGATCTGTCCATCGGACGCACGGGCCGCGAAGATCGCTGGCACTTGACGACTGCGACCCTCGGAGAGGCCAACGTGGCGGTGCCGGTCGGGGATCCGGAGCGGGTGAAGATCAACGAATGGCTCGCCGATGGCGAGGTGCTATTCGAAAGCGATTTCATCGAGCTGTACAACCGCCACTTCTCTCCGGTCGATATTGGCGGGTTCTATCTCACCGACAATGCGACCGGCGATCCGGCCAGGCACAAAATCCGCCCGCTGACTATCATTCCGGGAAATGGATTTCTGGTGTTCCAGGCGGACGGCAGGGACGACGCGGGTCATGTGAATTTCGCGCTCTCCCTCGAGGGCGAGCTTCTCGGGCTGTTCGCTCCGGATTTGCGCCGGGTGGATTCGGTGATCTACGGTCCGCAGAGGCCGGACGTTTCCCGGGGACGCTCTCCCGACGGTTCCGATGCATATGAGTACTACGTTTTACCGACGCCGGGGCTGGCCAATCCCGAGCTGGCCGAGACGCTGGTTACCACGATTTCGATCGTTGGCGAGGATGTGGCCAAGCGCGCGATCGTCCCGCTCTCGGCCGACTATGTGGGCGATCGATGGAATGAGGAAGTGGACTTCGACGATTCCGAGTGGCTGGCTTTCTCCGGCGCTCCCGGCGGCGTCGGATACGAAAGAAACTCGGGGTACGAGGGCTTGATCGGCCTGGACGTACAGGAGCAGATGTACGGGCGCAGCGCGAGCTGCTATGTACGCGTTCCGTTCTCTCTGGACGGTCCGACCGCAGAGACGCTTAGCGAGCTGCATTTGGGCGTTCGCTACGACGACGGTTTCGTCGCGTATCTCAACGGCATGGAAGTGGGGCGGGCCAATGTCACCGGGACGCCCGAATGGGACTCGCACGCCGAGAGCGGACACGAGGCCGGCGGGGGGGATTTCGACGTCGTGCTGGATATCTCCGATCGCATGGACACACTTCGAGTGGGGGACAACCTGCTGGCGGTCCAGGGGCTGAACCGGTCGGTGACGAGCGGCGATTTCATCATTTCGGTCGCGCTGGAGGGCGCGGTCGTGGAGGTCACGGGGCAGGACGAGTTTCCCTATCTCGAACAGTTGCTGCTGCTGGACGGCCTGCGGGTGACGGAACTGATGTACCACGATCCGCAGGGCGACGACCGCGAGTATATCGAATTGCAGAACGTCGGCGCCGAGACGCTCGATCTGACGGGCGTGCGTTTTACCGGGGGCGTGGCGTTCACGTTCCCGCCGATGCAATTAGCTCCGGGTCGGTACGTGGTGGTGGTCGCGGATCGTGCGGTGTTCGAGTCGGTGTATGGATCGAACATCAACGTCGCCGGGCAGTACAGCGGCCGGCTCAGCAACGGCGGCGAGGACGTCGTTTTGCAATTGGCCATCCCCTGGGAGGCGGCGGTCCTGCGCTTCCGCTACGATGACGGCTGGTATCCGGCCACGGACGGTGGCGGGTCGTCTCTGGCAATAAACGACCCGGCCGCCGCAACCGTGACCTGGAATGCCTCGGACAGTTGGCATCCTTCAGAGCCCACACCCGGCGGGCGCTGACAAAGGCCTCTTCGTCAGTTCTTCGCGTACAGGGTGGCGTGCGTCGAGACGTTGTCGCCGGTATCCAGTGCGTCACAGGACTCCAGCGCCGCCACGATCCGTTCCTTGTCGGCGCTCTCGATCGTGTAGATCTTCCCGCCGCGGCCTTCGTGCGCTGCGGCGAGTTTCTGCCAGTTCGCGCGGTAGCGCTCGAATACCTTTTGCTTGTAAGACGCCGTGCCCGGCAGCGATTCGACGGCCTTCGGATTCCAGTATTTCACGATCAGGTTCCGATCGTGCACGGTGAAAGTGACGCTTGCGAGTCGGCCGTCGATCCTCTGAATGTGGCTGATGCCCACGTGGGCAATGCCCCGGTCCCTGAGATGCTGGCGGATGATCTGGAGACCATCCTTTTCCCGGACGGGCCGGGTACTGCCGCGCGGGGCGGATTGGGCGTAGGTCTTGCCCGCGGGCGTGGCCGTACCGCTCCGGGCGCGGGCGCGCTGGACCGCCGGCGCAGCGCCCCGGGGCCGACTCGTTCGGACCTGCCTCACGCAGACCGGAACCGGCACGCGGCAGGTCATGGGCCACAAATAGTAGTCCAGAACCAGCCCCGGATTGTCGTAGGTACGTGCATAGGGTGTGTACCGCGTCCCCTCGTAGACCAGCGGCGAGCTGCCCCGCCCGAAAACATACGGGCTGTACGTGAGCCCCCCGGGGATGAGACCCGAGTGGTGGTAGTCACGAGCGTACGGAGAGTAACGGACGCTGTAGCGTAATGAATGGTGCCATCGTGCCTGGGTGATGGTCGGTGTGAGGGCCAAGAGCGCTATCCATAGCGAGAGCCTTTTCATCTTGGTCTCCTTTCCTCAGCAAGAAGGTGAACTCTTGAACTTCTTCCGTCATCACCTCCTCCGCAGGCAAGTTATGTCTTATTCTTCTGGCAACTCCTCCTTTCTTTCTGCTTTCCGTGTGCTTAAATTTCTCCATGTTGCCCAAATCATGCAGGCTTCCAATTCAAGAGCTTTGCCATACAGTTTGGGCGTACATCACTCATGGTTCTCCTGGACCGCGCGCGGGAATATATTCCTGGAAGACTTCAGGATTCGCGTGTAGAAAGGTCCCGGATCTCCGTGTCAAAGTACACTCGAAATCTACCCGGTCGTCTTTGCAGCCGGCCCCGCACCTTATCTGCTCGATAATCAACAGCGTACCAGCGGGAGCGTGTTTTGTCAAGTAGCTTTTTCTACAATTGCCGGAGATCGGCGCCGAGGCGGAACGCTTTGCTCCTTCTGGCATCGACCTGAATGGTCTTGCTGCCGCAGCGGATTTTGCAGATGCCGTCTTGCGCCGGCGTGATCCTGGCTTCGACCAGGGCGCCGTCCTTCCAGGTGATGTCCACCTCGAAGCCGCCGCGCGCCCGCAGCCCGGTGACATGGCCGGCGGGCCACTGGCCCGGCAGGGCGGGCAGCAGATCGATCTCGCCGGCGTGGCTCTGGAGGAGCATCTCGGCGATACCGGCGGTGCCGCCGTAGTTGCCGTCGATCTGGAAGGGCGGATGGTTGTCGAAGAGGTTCGGGTGCGTCGATTTCGTCAAGAGGGCCGTGACGTTCTCTTGCGCCTTGTCACCTTCCTTGAATCGCGCCCAGAAGTTGATGATCCAGGCACGGCTCCAGCCGGTGTGTCCGCCACCGTGGGCGAGACGGTATTCGATACTCTTACGGGCGGCGGCGATCATCTCGGGTGATTCCTGGTAGGTGTACTGCCGACCGGGATGGACTGCGAACAGGTGGGAGATATGCCGGTGGCCGGGGCTGGGTTCCTTGAACTCCTGGGCCCACTCCAGCAGCCGGCCGTCGGAGCCGATTTTCGGCATGGCCAGTTTCTCGCGGGCGGCTGCCACCTGTCGGATGAGATCGTCCTCGATCTCCAGGATCTGCGCCGCTTCGATCAGATTGGTAAACGTGTCCCAGATGATTTCCTGGTCCATGGACGGTCCCATGGACAGGTTGACCCGCTTGCCGTCCGGCGCCAGGTACGCGTTTTCCGGAGAGTTGGACGGGCCGGAGACGAGCTTGCCCGTCTTGGGGTCTTCCACGAGCCAGTCGAGCAGGAAGAGGCTGGCTTCCTTAAGGATGGGATAGGCGCGGGTCTTGAGAAACTCCCGGTCGCCCGTGAAGCGATAATGCTCCATGAAGTGCTGCGTGCACCAGGCGGCGCCCATGGGCCACATGCCGTAACCGACGCGACCGAAGGGGCTGGTATGGAACCAGGCGTCGGTCGTGTGGTGGGCCACGAAGCCGCGACAGTCGTACACGTCGCGCGCGGTCTTGCGGCCGGCCGGCAGCAGCGCCTCGGTCAGCTTGAAGAAGGGCCCGTGACATTCCGACAGGTTGCAGACCTCGGCGGGCCAGTAGTTCATTTGCACGTTGATGTTGATGTGGTAGTCGGCGTTCCACGGGGCCGCGATCTTATCGTTCCAGAGCCCTTGCAGATTGGAGGGCATCGTCCCGGGTCGGGAACAGGAGATCAGCAGGTATCGTCCGAACTGGAAGTAGAGTGTTGCCAACGACGGGTCTTCGGCGCCGTCGCGCAGCTCTCGCAGCCTCGCGTCGGTGGGCGTCGCGTCCTTTCCGGTCGTCTCGAGGTTGAGGGCCACGCGGCGGAACAACCGACGGTGCTCGCGGACGTGGTCGGTTCGAAGCCGGGCGTAGGGTTTGGCGCCGGCTGCTTGCAGTTGCTCCTCGCAGGTGGCCGCCAGATCGCGCGTCAGGGGCTCGTAAGGATTGTCGAAGTTGTAGTCCGTCGCCGCCGCCAGCAGCAACGTCACGGCGTCGGCCTTGCGGATTGAAAGGGAATTGCCCTCGATCGCCATCTGTCCGCCTTGGGGTACGGCGCGCAGGCGCGTGTGGTATTTCGCCCCTTTGTGCTTGCCCTTTTGGCTGGCTTGCCCGGACATGGTCAGCGTGTCATTCCCGACGGCTTCCACGGCAAAATCCGCCGGTCGATCGAGCGTCACATCGAAAGAAAGGGCGTCGTTTTTGTCGGCGGTGAGTTGTACGACGAGCACCTGGTCTATGGGACTGGAAAAGACCTCACGCTTGAACGTAATGCCGTCGTGCGTGAAAGTCGTTGTCGCGATCGCGGTGTCCAGGTCGAGCTGGCGGCGGTACGATGCGACCGAGTCCGTCGCGTCCGGCATCGTGATCCGCAGGTCGCCCAGTGTCTGGTGGCTGCGCGGCGAGATGCGCGGGCCCATGACTTCCTTCTGCATCACCGCCTGGCCTTCGGAGTACTTGCCTGCAAAGTACAGCTCGCGTGCCTTGGCGATGTGCTTGTACGCTCCGACGCGGTCCTGCGGGACCGGCGGTCCGGCCCACAGGCTGTCTTCGTTCAACTGGATGCGTTCCTTTGTCACGCCGCCGAAGACCATCGCGCCAAGACGTCCGTTTCCGACCGGCAGGGCTTCGGTCCATTTCGCGGCCGGCTGGCGATACCAGAGCTTCAGATGATCCCAGGACTCGGCGTCAGCGGTCGCCAGCGGCGCGATCCGGTAGCTACGGTCACGCTCGGTCTCGAACACAACGAGGTTGTCTGTGGGGCGGGTGACGTCAACCTCACGGTTGCCCGACCGGACGCTGACGGCCGCATGAGTGCGGACGCGGCACGTGTTGCCGAGTGTCGATTCGATCCGGGCCTGCTGCAAGCGTCCGTCTTTCCAGCGCATGGCGATCTCGAAGCCACCGCGCGCCCGCAGGCCGGCCACTCTGCCGTCGGGCCAGACGCTCGGCAAGGCGGGCAGCAGATCGATGATGTACTGGCCGTCCGCGTCGCGCCGGTGGCTTTGCAGCAGCATCTCGGTGATGCCGTTGCTGGCGCCGAAGTTGCCGTCGATCTGGAAGGGGGGGTGGGCGTCGAAGAGGTTGACGTAGACGCCTCCGCCCTTGTACTTGGTCAGCGGTGAGTGGGTCAGGGTCAGGAGGTTCTTGAGCATGAGATGGGCGTGGTCCCCGTCGAGCAGGCGCGCCCAGAAGTTGATTTTCCAGGCCCGGCTCCAGCCGGTGCCGCCGTCGCCGCGGAAGATCAGCGACTGTTTGGCTGCCTCGAATATGTCGGGCGTCTCAGGCGTGATCTCCTCGCCCGGGTGCAGTCCCCACAGGTGCGAGACGTGGCGATGCGTCGTCTTGGGGGCCTCCTTGTAGAGCCACTCCTTCAACTGACCCTCGGAGCCGACTTGGTTGGGGGCGATACGTTTCCGCATCGCGTCGAGCTTGTCGGCGAAGTCGCGGTCGACGCCCAGCACGCGGGCGGCCTGGGCCGTATCGGCGAAGAGCGCGCGGATGATCTGGTGGTCCATGGTCGGACCCATGACCAGCCCGCCCCGCTCGGGCGAGTTGCTCGGTCCGCTGACCAGCCAGCCCTTGTCGTGGACCGGATCCTCGACCAGCGCATCGACGAAGAACTCGGCGGCGCCTTTCATCAGCGGATACGCACGGTCCTGGAGGAACTGCGTGTTGCCGCTGTAGAGGTAGTGCCACCACAGGTGCTGACAGAGCCACGCGCCGCCGGTGGGCCAGATGCCGTGGTTGGAGTGATTGATCGGGGCGGTGCCGCGCCAGCGGTCGAAGTTGTGGTGCAAGACCCAGCCACTCGCGTTGTAGTGCTTCTGGGCGGTGCGGCGGCCCGAGTCGGCGAGCTCGGCCAGCGCGTCGAACAGCGGCGCGCCGCATTCGCTGAGGTTCGTCGGCTCGGTCAGCCAGTAGTTCATCTCGGTGTTGATGTTGTCGGTGTACTTGCTGTCCCACGGCGGGCTGACGCTCTCGTTCCAGAGCCCCTGGAGATTGGCGGGCTGGCCGCCGGCGCGCGAGCTGGCGATCATGAGGTACCGCCCATACTGGAAGAACAGCGCCGCTAAGTGGGGGTCTTCCTCCTCGGCGAACCGCAACACGCGCTCGTCCGTCGGCATCTCCACCGCCGGGCCGAGGTTCAGCGACACCCGGCGAAACAGCGCTTGGTGGTCGGCCACGTGGGCGTCACGCACCTGCCGAGGTGTCTTGCCGGCGATCTTTTCCAACGTGTTTTCGCACCGCGCCGCCGGATCGGCGGAGATATCTTTGTAGTTCTTGACGCTCGTGGCCATGGCCATCATCAACGTCGCGGCGTTCGCTCCACTGACGACGATCTTTTCCTCATCGACCGTCGCGCTTCCGCCGTTGACGCGTATGCGGCAGCGGCCCTCGAAGGTGACGACGCCCGGCATGACCCCGTAATCGCCCCGTGCCTTATAGTCTCTCGCGCGGCCGCGGATCGCCAGCGTTCGTCCGTCGACGGCTTCCGTCTGCACGTCCTGGTTGGGGCTGGTCAGCGTAGCCGTGAAGCTCAGGGCCCCGGGCCGGTCGGCTTCGATCCGGACCACGACGACCTGATCGGGAAAGCTGACGAATGTGTCGCGGGTGTAAGTCACGTCGCCCACGCGGTAGGTCGTGGTGGTGATGGCGGTGTCGAGATTGAGCTGGCGGTGATAGTCCTCGGCCTCTTCGTGGCCGGGGAAGGTCAGCTTCAGGTCGCCGAAGGGTTGGTAGGGCACCTGGCCCAGCGGCACCGACATGAAGTGCTCCATCGCCAGTTGCTCGGCCTCACGCTGCTTGCCCTCGAACAGCAGCCGGCGGATCTCGGGCAGGTACTCGGCGGCGCCGTCGCGGGCGTAGTCATGCGGCCCGCCGCACCACATCGAGTCCTCGTTGAGCTGGTAGCGCGCCTCGGCCGTGCCCCCGAACACCATCGCGCCCAGTCTCCCATTGCCCACGGGCAGCGCCTCGGTCCACTGTCCGGCCGGCTTGTTGTACCACAGCTTCAAGTTCGACCAGGTTTGTTCTTTGGTGGGCGTTGTCGCGCCGGCGCTGTTTGCCAGCGAGCCGCACAGCGCGATCAGACAAAGTGCTACAATCGGTTTGACAGTCAGGTTTCTCATGTCACAGGCTTCCTAAGATTCGGGTGGCGATGTCACGTCAAATGTACAAGGCGATTCCGTTCGGACCCGGTCCGGGGAAACGCCAATCAGTTTCAAAGGGTTGTCCCACACCATCATCGCGATCTCTTTCGGGCTCACGAGGTCCAGGGACGCCAGGTGGGTGACGCACGCTCGTATGGTGGCCGACGAGCCGGCCATGTACCCGGTCGCCGGATTGTGCAGAAGGCCGTCTTCCTCCAGCAGGACGCGGGCGCCCATCGATTGATATTGACCCGCCGGCAGTCCGGTCAGCGGTGAGGCGTCGCTGACGACGATGCAGTTGTCCGGGCCTTTGGTGCGGAGGATGGTCTTGAGCAGGGACGGGGGGAGGTGATGACCGTCGGCGATGATCAGGGCCGCGAGGTCGTCGTTGGCCAGTCCGGCCCAGACGGGATTCCGGTGCCTCGACAGCAGCGCGGGCACGCCGTTGCCGAGATGCGTGAGGGCTTTGGCTCCGGCGTCAACCAATCGGCTCAGGTCCTCCTCGTCGGCCATGTGATGGCCGAGTGACACCGTGATTCCCCGGTTCGTTGCATAGCGGGCCAGGTCATCGGCGCCGTCGAGGTCGGCCGCGATGGTCAGGACCCGGACCGTGCCGCCGGCCCAATCCAGCAGACGCGCGAGGGATTCAACGTTCGGCTCGCTCATCCACTCGGGATTGTGGGCTCCTCTGGCGCCCTCCTGCGGGGACAGAAACGGTCCTTCAAGGTGAACGCCGAGTACTCGGCCCTGAAACTCGTTGGCCTGCATCACTTTGGCCATGATCGGCAGGTTGCGCTGGTAGACTTCCATCGGACTGGTAATCAGCGTCGGCAGGAAGGCCGTGGTGCCGGCGGTCAGCAGATCGCGACAGCTTTGGGCAAAATCCGTCTCCGTCAGCTCGACGCCCGAAAAATCCACTCCTCGGTATCCGTTGACCTGCAGATCAACCAATCCGGGGATTTTTGTACTCTCCGTCGTGCAGTCGGTCTTTGCTTCCATGATGCCCAGAGATCCTTTCACGGCAGCGCGGTTGCCCTTCAAACGGCTTCCATCATAGGGAATCTCGCGCGGGTCGTCAATCCGGGCGAGCGATCCTCTCGCCCGGCGGCTGGAATCTGCCGCGGTGGCGAATCGGGAAAGAGGAGGAAAACTGTAAGACAGGCCTGCCATGCGGTATAATTGGCTGTGACATGATGGGACGGTGGGCCGCTCGTTGCGGCTGGCATCGGTCTATGGAAAAGGGAGAAGCGATGGCCTCGGGAGCTGTTTCGTACCATCCGGCGGCCGCCTGGATCGCGGCGGTGCGCGATCAAGGCAGCGGGTTCAACTGCACGCTGCGGCAGATCTGCGCCGACAGAGAAGATTTGCGCGCCGGTGCGACCGAGATGTGCGACCGCGCGTTGGAGGCCTTCGCCCGAGTCTACGGCGCCGAGACCGGCGCGCTGGTGATTCGCTCGGCCGGCCGCGTCAATGTTCTGGGCACCCACATCGATCATCGCGGCGGGACGGTCAATCCGGTGGCCGTCAATCACATGTGGCTGATCGCCGCGCCGCGCGACGACGACGTGGTAGCGGCCAAGAACGTGGAGTCGGAGGCGTTTGCCGATGAGACGTTCCGCATCGGCGCGTGTCTTCCGCACGGCCAGAAGGTCCGCGACTGGCACCTGTGGTGTCACGACGAATTCGAGAAGCGGGCGGGCGATCCTTCCATTACGTGGTCGACCTACGTTCGCGCCGCCGTGCTGTATCTGCAACATTTGTGCACCACGGACGAGGGGGCCTTCGCTCCGAGGCTGCGAGGCATGAACCTGATGTTCTATGGCGACGTCCCCCGCGCGGTGGGGCTGAGCTCCTCGTCGGCTCTGGTGGTGGCGGCGGCCGAGGCGGTTGTGCAGCTAAACGGCCTGGCCATCCCGCGAGAGGAGTTGGTGACGCACTGCGGCTACGCGGAGCGATACGTCGGCACGCACGGCGGCTGCAGCGACCACGGGGCCATTGTCTTCGGCCGCTGCAACAGCCTGACCCACCTGGCGGCCTTCCCGCTGGCGGTGACCAGCAGTCCCTTGCCGGGGGGCTACGCGTTCGTGCTTGCCAACAGTCTCGTTTCGGCCGTGAAGCGAGCGGGCGCGCGCAATGCCTTCAACAGCCGTATCGCCGCCTACAAGCTTGGCTTCATGATGATCCGGAAGAGCTTCCCTCAATACGCAGCCAAACTTCAGTACCTGCGTGACGTCAATCCGGAGACGCTCGGCGTGGGTGAAGAGGATATCTATCGCATCGTGCGGTCGTTGCCCGTCACTGCGACCCGCGCCGACGTTCTGAGGTTGCTGCCCGACACCGAGGCCGAAATTCGTCAGACGTTCCGGATTCATGACGAGCCGGCGAAGGGGTATCCCATCCGGCAAATCTGCCTCTATGGAATCACCGAGTGCATCCGCGCGAATATGGTCCCCGACTGTCTGCGCCGCGGAGATATCAGGCAGTTCGGCGAGCTGATGAGCATCTCCCACGATGGCGACCGCGTCTCACGCGTCGTTGACGGCCAAAGGGTGTCCACGGACAACTCGTATCCGGACGAGCGCATCGACGCCCTGATCGACGATCTCCAGTCGGGTGACGCCGAGCGGGTCGAGCGCGCCCGGTTGTGGCGACAGGGCGGCGGCTACGACGTCAGCTTGCCCCAGGTCGATACGCTGGTCGATATCGCTCTGGCGACGCCGGGTGTTCTGGGCGCGGGCCTGGTCGGTGCGGGCATGGGCGGCTGCGTCGTGGCCATCGTGCGATCCGAACGGGCGCAGCAACTCCTTCGCAACCTGGAGGAGCAGTACTACATCCCGCGAAAACTGGGCGTAGCAGCCCACGTCATCACGCCCGTTGGCGGCCTCCACACCTTTACTTTGTAGCGGCGGTGATCCCGGCCCGGCATCACTTCCGGGCCAGCAGCGCGCCGGCCGGCTCATCGAGGAACATGCAGCAGTTTGCATGCTCGCGCAAGATCGAGGCGGGACAATTCGGTGTCACGGGGCCCTCCAGGGCGTTCTTGACGGCCTCGGCCTTGCGCCGGTCGGGCACGGTGACGACGAGCTGGTTGCTCTTGAGGATCTGCCGGATGCTCATGGAGAGAGCTTGGGCGGGAACCTGCGCGAGGGTCTCGAACCAGCCTTCGCCGAGTTGTTGCCTGCGGCAGCGCTCGTCGAGCTGCACCACGAGATAGGGTTCTTCGGTCTCCAAGTCGGCGGGCGGGTCGTTGAAGGCGAGATGACCGTTTTCGCCGATGCCGATACAAGCGACGTCGATGGGATGAGCCTGAATCAGCGCACCGAGTCTTTTGCATTCCTGTGCGGGGTCTTCGGTGTTGCCATCGACGAAGTGTGCGGCCTTGAGGGCGCCGACCTTCTCAGCGAAACGCTCCCGTAGATACTTGCGGAAACTCGCCGGATGGTCGGGACCCAGACCGATATACTCGTCCAGATGGAACATGACGACCTTCGACCAGTCGATGCCCTGGGCCGCGATGAGATTCTCGAGCATCTCGAATTGACTGGCCCCCGTGGCAAGAATCAGATTGGCCTGCCTTCGCTGCGCGATGGCGTCGCGGATGCTGGCTGCGGCCGCTTCGGCAGCGGCTTGTCCCATCTTCTCTTTCGTCTCAAAGACACGTGTTTGCATAAGTGAACTCCCATGCTTGTGTCGTTTGCCTGCGATGATACGCTTGCTCCCAAGGGCTGTCAACGGCAACCCGGTTAGGCGATAGGCTGGAGGCCGAAGACGGGAAGAATTCCTCCAGCCTCCAGTCTCCCGCCGGGTAGCAGCGTCAAGGCCGAAGGGCTTGGCGATGGCTCAACGCCTGAGGCTCGTATAGCACCATACGTAGCAGACAAATCCCCCATCGCCAAGCTGCCGCTTGACGCTGCCACCCGTATGTCAGGATATTCTCCCAGCGCGGCCTTGCTTCGCTCGGCCGCAACCAAAAAGAGTGAAGGTATCCTCGCAACTTGGTAGGATAGGAAGTTGGTTTCCGACAAGCTTCCTTTCACCACTAAGGCGAGGATACCATGAATC
>Ga0272441_10005529_pt1 | contig 21875 bp, 21 predicted proteins | sample SSMProp6N_FD_193582 | JGI IMG/M metagenome (GOLD analysis project Ga0272441, IMG submission 193582) | Marine sediment archaeal communities from Little Sippewissett salt marsh, Falmouth, MA, United States - SSM-Prop-6N | ecosystem: Environmental > Aquatic > Marine > Wetlands > Sediment ... | reverse complement strand
TTCTGACAAATCCAACTCATCCTGCAGCCATTTGACATTGGCATAAGGATTGTAGTTGGCAAAGCTGGCAGTGCTTCCAACTCTGGCATCATACTTTACATTGTATATGCCATCAGTCATACCAAGGCCCATATCATCCTGCTCAACACCCATTTGCAATCTGGTGTTGCCAACATTCCTAACTGTTGCAGGGTTTGCTCCCACAGGAGTGTCCCAAGTTAAATCACCGCTAATGATTTTATGGGTGTTTAACCTGACATTGCCGTAGTTAACAGCGTTAAAGTCAGCTTCAAAAGCAACAAGCGGAAGATACTCAAAATAGTTTTCTAAAGTTCCTTGCTGGCCGTTTTTGTCTTGAGCCACTGCCCAAACCTTGTAATGGCCAGATGGATCTTCGTAAGAAAGCTCTTTGGTAGTGCAGTAAACAGCTGCTGTTTCTTTCATTAATTCTCCGTCTGGGGCGCAAATTTCATCGTAATCGTAACCTGAATTAAAGGTTGGCAGGTTGTAATTGTTGTTTCTTACGTCAGTGCAGAAAAGATCAATGCCTTCTTGTTTTGGCAACCTTATAAGGGTGTCTTCTTGCATTAAGGCACCGCATCCATCACCGCTTTGGTCTGGCAATGCAACATGGTGGTCTCCCAAAGCAACATCAACTGGATAGAAAACATCAGCATAAACATTGTCAATGTCTGCCAATCCGTCAGGATCAGTAACAATTGCGCAAAGGGCTATGGTTTTATTCTGTTGATATATCCCAGACGGGCTAAACTGGGCTCCTGGAGCTGTTGAATTATCAGTGTACCTGTCTGCATTAGCTTCCCACTTCACTTTTACAATAGGAACTTGTCCGCCTGAAACATCCTTGGTAAGATTGGTGTTAACTGATCCTGTTCCAGCAACAGTCAAAGCAGGGCCTAATGTTAATACGCATAATGAGCTTAACAATGTTAAAGAAATAATTTTTTTCATGTTTTTTTAACTTAATTAACTTGTTATTACTTGTGATAGGCTAAGCCTATCACAAGTTTGTTCGACTAAACAATAGTTGATTCCTCCCTGATAGCCGACCTTTTTTAAAACAAAAAGCAAAGCCAATACTTTGCTAATTTCTAAAAATGAAAAAGCAAAAATGCTGCTTGAAGTATAATGTTTTTTTTTGCTTTGCTATTCTAATCACCTGTGTTTTCAGCTAGTTCCTCCTGCTAAGCCGCATTTATTGCACATTTAGATTTTATTAAAACCAAGCCTGTTAGTCAAACCTTAGTTTTCCACACCCCTGTGTAAAACTATTTTATACTATTTTGAATATTGGGACTAGCAGTTTCTATAATAGGAATATCAAGGGCATTAAAATTAATAACTTGAGGTTCTGGCAAAAAAGCAGATTGATTATTAGGGCTTGCAGTTTCTATAAAATCAAGCATTGCCAATGCTTCAGTTTCAGTAAGCATTGGCGGACAGAAATCATTGTCAGACATATCTTGCCCCACCCAATTGTCTGGATCTTTGGCAACAACCTTAATGCGAACATCATTTCCTATAAATCTAGGGTCATAAGGAATTGTCCACCAAAGCTCTCCGTCGTTTTCAGTCGGGCCCGATTCAGTAATTTTATAAAAACAATTATTACCCGATTCTTTGCAAAACCAGATATCAATATCTAATTGTTCCGGAGGATAAATCGGGCTAAATGCTTGCCAGACAATTTCATATTTTCCCAATCCAGGAACTGCCCATCCCAAAGGAACTACATACCAAACTTCTCCTCCGTTTGGATATATTACTTCAACTTCAGGCTCCCAAGCACCCAAGGTCAAATCGTTAATTATTTCTTCTGTGTCTGAAAACCCTAAAGCAGAAACAGCAATATTGGTTTGCCAGCCGTTAAAAATAAATTTAAATTTGCAATTCTTTTGTTGAAGACTATTAGAGGTTGAAGCTGGCAAAAATACTGTAAAAATCCAATCGTCCTCTCCGTTTTCATTAATAATAATCGGAGGAATAAAATTGCAACCCATTAAAGAACCGCTATATTTTACTTCGCCTTCTAATTTTGCTTCAAGGTGCAGGGCATTGCAAAGATTATCATCTCCTGAAATTTTTAAGGTTTGGACATTGTATTGAAAATCCAAACTGCCTTGATTTTTAACCGTTATGTTCCGAATAGCAAATTGGCCCATATTAAAAACAGAAGGGGAAAAGTCGCCCGCAGAAATTAAACAAAAATCCAGGGTGCCTGCATAACAAAAATTTGCAGCAGAGTATTCTCTATTGATAAAATAAGCAAAAGTTTCACCAATAATTAAACTCACCCAACTCAAGAAAATAAAAACCATTAAAACAATAATTAATTTGTTAATTCGTTTTTCTTTTTTTAACTTCTTCATGAATTTTTCTTCCCTGGTCAAAAATAATAATGCCGGCCGTTGCAGCAATTACAAAAATAAAACCTAAGGGTTTTTTAATAAAATGAATAACATAACCCAAATAAGGGATGTTAATTAAAACCTTGCCAGAGATATTTTCTTTAAAAACTGCTTTTTGGTCTGGCGCATTGTTAAAATCCCCTTTAGTAAAATAAGAATTTCTGTTGCCCGTATTTTTAATATCGTAGATTCGATGAGTGGTTAAGGCATTGGCTTTGCCAAAAGAAATAATATCGCCAACCATATATTCTTTTGCTGGTTTAACTATTACCATGTCCCCCGTTTTAATGCTTGGCTTCATTGACCCTGATTGAATAATCATAAACTTTATATTGCCTTTAATAGGCAGGAGAGAAAAAACTAATAAAAAACCCGAAACTCCGATAAGAGCGATTAAAAGACAGTAAACTGCTTTAAATAATTTTGCTTTTTTTGAAACCATTATAGATTGCCCCAATTACCAGCATTGAGGCAATCAAAAAAGCTTTAAAAAAAGCTTTTAGAAATCGGTGTCGTCGTACTTAATCAGTTTTGTCTCAAACAAATAGGTTTCAGGATTCCAAACAATCAAAGAATCAATGCCGTTATAATTTGAGCTTGGAACAAGCCAGACTTTAGCGCCTGCTGGATAATTATCATCTAATTGATCTGGAAGATCCATGTTCAAATTAACGCTTTGGCCAAGAGCGCTTATTGCTCCAGAACCGTCTGTTATGTGAGTTCCGATTAAAGCGCCGGGGTTATTTCCAGGCCAAGAATCAGCATAATAAATTAAGCTGTATTCTGTGCTGGCGTTAAGGCCTGCAGCAATAAGACTATAATCAAATGTTGACCCAGAAGTGTTATAAGTAAGCTGGCCACTTCTGTTATCTTCTATAGTCTCCCAGGTGATAGGATCTTTATTGTCTAAAATCACTGTCACCATTGCCCCTTCCGGCCCCTCTCCATCTATTTGGGTTCCCATAAGTTCAATGTTAAAGTTTAAAACATCGCCTTGGGCCCAATTAGTTACTTCAGGCTCTGGAGCGTCTGGCCAAGAACTTAGATGATAGCTTTGAACTACCTTAAGTTGTTCTCCTGGCTGCAAGTCCTCCAAATAGATCCAGCTGCTGCTGATATTGTCAAGACGAACAAACTGATTTTCGTCTATAACAACTATCCAACCGTCGTTGATGGGTTTGCCTGTTTCTTCGTCTGTTTCGCAGTCTTCTGAGCTAGTTATTTTACACACCTGCATATCATATATAATATATGCTGCAAGATTGTTTCTTGGGGTATAATTGGTGCAGCAGTTTTGGGGATCTGTGCATCCTAATCCGTTCCCCGTCCAGGCTCCTCCTCCTTCTTCGCATTCCGGCTCTGTTATTAATCCGTCAGTTTGTTCTATTATGTCAATATGCTTGTACAATTTAATCGGGTTGCTTTCTATTAGGTTTCTGACTGTAAACTCAATATATCTTGTTTGACAAGGCTTCATATCGCTTAATTCCTGTTCATAAGTGGCGGCCCATGGATTTTGGTCATCTACAACAATGTCAATGACTCCGGCGGTCAAAGTTGCTGCCCCTATTTCAGTGTCAGAGAAATAGGCAATGGTTCCGCTGACTACGGCAACAGCGACTATGCCAATAATTCCCGAGCTAATTAGTATTTTTTTCATACAATGCTTTTAAATTAATTTAATTATTGCCGACCTTTACAAATAAAACCCCTCCTTGGAGAGGCCGTTTATTTGATTAACTAAAAAATAACATGGTTTATTTGCTTATTTCCTCCTGTTTTTTAAGCAGCATAATATATAATTTTATTATAAAAGCAACAGGGCAGTCAATTAAAAGTTTCCACACCCCTGTGGATAAAGACTTTATATAGATTGCAAAATATCCCAAAGATTTCTTTTTTCAATCAAATCAAAGTTGTATAAATATATTTCATTAGCTCCTTTTTGCTTTATTAAATCCAGTATTTTTAAGACTTCCTGCTTGTTGGCCATTTGTTCAAATAAATAAGTTGAAACTGCTGCATTTTTATACTCTGAAATAATATTGTACTTTTCTTCTGTCTGGTCAGGCATAATCATAAAATACATTTTATCAGCGTATTTTCCAATTTCTTTGTAATCTAAGCCGTAATACTCGTAAGGATTAGCATGGGTTAAAAGATGGGGCCTAAAATCAATGCTTATTGTTTGAGAAAAGAATTTAATCAGCTGGGTTACTTGTTTGCTTCTCCATTCAAACCAATCCAGCTCTTTTTGGGAGTTGAATTTATTAAGAGTAAATTGGTCATAGCTTGAAAACAAGACTTGGTCTGTTTGTTCAACATACTGGTCCGGGAATTGAAAATTGTCATTAATATCTATGCCGTCTACTCCCAAGGCCTCTATTTCTTTTATTAGGTTCTCCAACAGCTTTTTGCATTCTAACTCTGATGTTATTCTGGAGGCAGGAACTGAGCGATGAAAATAATCCTGCTCGTAATAATCCCCTTTTTTGTTGTTTGACCACACAATTATCCAATCAGGATGATTTTTGAGCCAGTAATTATGAGGCAGGTTAACAGAAGCATAAACCTTTATGTTGTTCTCATGGGCTGATTCTACCACTCTTTTAAAATAGTCTTTTTCAACATAATCCGGCATTGGGAGATATTCTGAAGAATAATAAGCAAAAGATTTGTTTTCATCTTCGTCTGTTGCTGTCACAATAACGGCCTCAAAGCCGGCCTGCTTAATCTTTTTTATGTTTTTTTCCACATTGCAGTTTTCTAAATCAGAGCAGACTTCATAAACTCCGAAAATTGTTTCTTGTTTTTCTTCTTCTTGGTTCTGGTCTTGGGTTTGAGCCTGGTTTTGTTCCTGGGCCTGGTTTTGGCCTGTTTTCAGGGTTTGTTTGCACCCAACCATTAAAAAAACCGATAAAACCAAAAAGATTAAGGCTATTTTTTTCACAGATTTTTTAAAAATTCAATAAGTTATTTGCTAACAGAGGTGGATATTTGAAGAGTTGTGCAGGCGTGCCTTCCAAATACAGGAATTAGGGTTACGTTGTCTACGTGGCAGGTTAAATCGCTGCCAGCCGGAGCCTGAAACCAGACAAGCAATTTTTCAGCGCCAGGAGAGGGCGTGTAAAGCAAAACTCTTTGTCCTGCAAAAGCAGACCAAATTCCGGTTTTCCAAGTCCAGTTAAGCCAGTTTTCGTTTTTGTCATATTCGTCAAAAAACACATCCACTCCGCCTGAAACAAAATCCTGGCAGTTAAAATAGACCTTGAAAATATATGATTCGTTAGGGCTTACATCGATAAAGTTTTTAGTTCTGACTGTGTCTGCCAAAAGGGGCTGGCCAACAATCTTTAAGCTGTTTTTGGAAGAAGGATAAGATCCTTTATTGTTTTTGTCTATGGCTACATTATGGTTTCCTGCTGTCCATCCGAAAACATAATTGTCCAAGAAAATATTAAAGCTTGGGTTTTGCACTAAATTATTGTTAGGCAGGGCCAATCCCTGCTTAACCGTAACGACTGGCATATTCTTTTGGTTTACGTAATCTACTATTTGTTCAAAGCCTTGTTTTGAATAGTCATAGGTTGAGGGAATTTCTTCAACAATGTTATGGAACAAAAGAACCAGCCATTTCCCATCAGCTTGTGCCTGGTCTATCCAGGATTTTACTTCTTCTACAGAGGTGGTTCCCAGCGGTTCTTTGACCGATACATTATAGTCGTTGTAAGGGTAAGAATTTGCTTCAAGAGGCCAGGCAGATCCGTGGTTCTGGTAGAATCTGGCTATTGCAGCTATTACTTTATTATTGTAATGGCCAAAAGGCGAAACAAATCCAGTTGCGAAAAAACCATGTTGTTTTAAAATATCTTGAGAGTCTTTTATTTCCTCTATCAATTCTTCATCAGAAAGCTGGGTAAGATACGGGTGAGATTTAGAGTGGCTGCCGATTTCCCAGCCGTAAAGATTTTGAAGGAAGTAAAGATGCTGCCATTTCATATAACCTTCCCAGTTGCCTTCTTGCAAGGGATCGGTAAAGACATACAGGCTGGCCGGGTAATTATACTTTGCCAAAATGGGCCTGGCAATATCGTACTGGCTCATTAAGCCGTCGTCAAACCTAAAAGTTATTTTTGCTTCTGACGCTTTTGCGGCTGCAGGAAGAACCAAAACAGCAATAAGAATTGCAAAAAAGTATTTTTTAACATTCATATATTTAATAACTTCCTCCAGTTATTGCTATTCTTTTATAATAAAGCATATATTTGAAAAACGCAACTAAACAGCGTGGATATCTCTTCCTCCATACCTCACCACAACCCCTTTTCTAATAACAAAAACCACTATTAGGTAAAAAAGCAAAACATTAAGAAGGTATTGGTAAACAAGGTATGCTGGAAAAAGAAATATTAATTTTGTCTTTTTTTCATGAGCATACTGCTTTAACCCGTACCAGGTGGCAAGGCCGTACAGAGCAAAAACTATTAAGCTGTACCAAAAAAGAAATATTAAGTAGCTGGTTCCCAGAACATGGTACAAAAAAGGCATAAGAATAACAGAAATTGTTGTTATTGGGCAGGTTATGTATCCTACCCAGGTCCACCAAACCCATAAATTGGGAACTTTTGTCCCCTTAAAAAACAAAGCCCATTTGTGTATCCAAATAGTCTGCAAAACCCCGTAAAGCCATCTCTTTCTTTGGTTTATAAATTCTTTTATGTCTTCTGGAGCTTCTGTCCAGCTTATTGCTTCTGGCTCCTGGGTTATTTTCCATCCTTTTTGAGCCGCTTCAAAAGTAAAGTCAGCGTCCTCGGTAATTGTTCTTTCAGTGCTGGGTATATCCCTGGCAATCCGGGTTCTAACAGCTGTGGCAGCTCCAGGACAGATCAACACTCCTTTATGGGTTGTTTGGCAAAACCTGACAATTTCCTGATTGTATAAATATTCCACTTGCTGGAGCTTGGTGAGCAGATTAATTTCATTGTCAATAACTATCATGCCTGCCACGACGCCCACCTCTGGGTCTTCAAAATGAGGAATCATTTTACTTACCAAGTCAGGGGCTAAATGGCTGTCTGAATCAGAAAAAACAGAAATTTCTCCTGTGGCTATTTTGAATCCTGTGTTTAGGCCCTCTGGCTTTCCCATGTTTTTTTCATGCTTTTGAACAACAACATTGGGATATTTTAAAGCATATTCTGAGGCAATCTGAAAAGTCCTGTCTGTTGAGCCGTCATCTATTATAACAATTTCCAGTTCGCCTTGATAATCCTGGCACAAGCCCTGCTCAATTGTTTTGCGGATCAGTTTTTCTTCATTATAGGCCGGGAATATCAAAGAAACCCTTGGGAGTTTGGCTGAAAGCATTGGTTCATTTCTTGCATTCTTTCTTATTTTTTTTCTTTCGTGCCAATGAAGAAAAACCATAAAAACCAAAGGGAAAAGGAAAAAGGGTATAAAAACAAACCAGGTTATTTTTATTGCATTGCTGACAAGGGGGTTTACAGCTGAGATTTTATAAGTTGGATTTACACCGGCTAAAAGCATTTTATTGTTTTTGTCCGCTATTTGAATTAACTTTTTTAGATTAGCTATGTCTTGGCTTGATTTAATGTCCTTAACTTTTATAAATTTTATTTCTTGATATTTTTCTGCTGCGTATTTAATGAATTCTTCTGTTTTGCTGTTAAAGTCCTCAGCGCTAAGCAAAATTCCCTGAACGCTTGTTTTCATATCCTGGTTAAGAATTGTTACGGCAATGCCGTAGTCGCCAAAATTTTCTATTCCCCAACCCTCGGTGTATTCTTTGAAAACCAAGGGCTTTTCTTTCAGCTCAAAATTATTCATTTTTTCCAGGGCTTGCGGCAAAACCGCTATTTTAAAATTTTCTTTTTCTTTTGCGCGGCTTTCCAGAATATAGTTTTTTTCTTTATAACCAAAAGATTTTGCAACATAAAAAAAAGCATTGTTGTTTTCCAAGCTTTGGGAAATTATCCAAGAAGGTTTAAGATCAGCTTCTTTGAAAACATCAATTCCTTTCTGAATCCTTCTTTCTGTTGGGCCGAACCTTGCGTTTTCCTGCAAGGACCCATAAACATGATCTTGAATTCCAATTAAAACATTTTCTTTTTTTTGAATAAGCTTAAGGTAATCAATCAGCTTTCTGTCTTTGACAACTGATTCTATTGGCAAAGATTTTATTATTTTTAGGTCAATTAAAAAAGGGGCAAAACAAAAACCAGCTGTTATTAGCAGGGCGAAAAGCAAGAAAAAAATCCTGGAATTGATTTTACCTTTTAAAATGGTACTGGCATCAGCTCCTCCCAGGCAGAATATTTACGAATTAACCACTTTTTTATTATAATAGAATATAAAATAAAAATAGCAAGAGAATATAAAAAAAGTCGAGACCCTGTCTCGACCATTTGGAAGCTTGAAGAAGAAAAGTCCTGCCACAATGGTGTTACAACCTTTTTCCCTTATTTAAACTAAGGCATCCCAATCAACAGAGATCAAAGAACAAGGAATGGCGTCTCTTCAAGCATAATGCGGACTCCAGTCAAGCGATGATTTTGAGCCTTGGGTTTTTGCAAGACTTTTCTTCTTAACAAGAGAAAAAGTTCTATTTTTATATTATCCTTTTAAAGAACGCATGTCAAGGACAGAAAAAGCTGTGGTCGGGCGTCAAGATCAGGGAGGAAATTAAACTAACCTGACGCCCAACCACAGCTTTCTTTGTAATAAAAAACATAGCATAAGCTATGTTTTTCAAGATATGTCATATTATAACAAGTAAAACTTCTTGTCAACCCCCATAATAAGAAGAGGCCTGATAAGAAATACTCATCAGGCCTTGTGGATTGCCATATAGCGTGGACGGTCTGACTGACTAAATCAGTTTATTCTTCATTTATTACCTCCGTTTCCTGATAGTAGTATAGACAATTGAAACGACAGAACTATCTTTATTATAGCTTTTTAGGAAAAAGATTGTCAAGCAAAAAAAAGACCCGAGGATAAACCTCGGGTCTTTTTTATTTCAGTTCTATTGCTGCTCCGGCTGCTTCAAATTTTTTCTTAATTTCTTCTGCCTCCTCTTTTTTGACTGCCTCCCTGATTGTCTGAGGCTCAGATCCGGCTGCGTCAACCATATCTTTTGCTTCTTTAAGTCCTTTTTGGGTAAGATCCCTAACAACCTTAATAACTTCAATCTTTTTCTCCCCCACTCCCTTTAAAACAACAGTGAATTCTGACTTTTCTTCAGCATTAGTTTCACCAGCTGCCTGGGCAGCAGCAGGCCCTGCCAAAACAGCCGGGGCTGCGGCTGAAACTCCAAACTTCTTTTCCAAGACCTTAACCAGCTCTGCCAGATCCAAAACAGACATTTCTTCTATTTCCTTAACTATTTTTTCAAATTTTTTAGGAACTTCTATCTCTTGAGAAGATTCCTGTTTTTCTTCTTTTTTTTCTTCTGCCATAAAATTATGATTTAATTATTTTTTAATTGCGCTTAAGGCAAAAACCAAATTTCTTAAATTGCCCTGCAACACTCTGACAAAACTTGAAACAGGGCTGGAAATTGAACCTGCGACCTTTGATAATAATTCTTGTTTTGAAGGTATTTGGGCCAAAGAAACAACTGCCTTTTCATCAATAATCTTGTTTTCAAAAAAACCGCCCAGTATTTTTAAGCTTTCTTTTTCTTTCCCAAAGTTGTAACTGATTTTGGCAGGAGAGAGTTCGTCTCCAAGCCCGAAAATAATAGCTGTTTGGCCCCTTAAGTTCTTTGGGTCAAAATCAATCTTTTTTTCCTTAAAAATTATGCCAAGCAGCGTTTTTTTAACAACCATAAGCTTGCATTCCGCTTGCTTTAATCTTTTTCTTAATTCAGACATATCACAGGCCAAAAGCCCTTGATAATCCACAAAAACCATTGATTTTTGATTATCAATGCTTTCTGCTATCTGCTTAATGTTGTTTTTCTTTTGATCTTTTGTCTTGGCCATATAATTAAAAACTGCCCTTGCAGACAGCTAAAAACATTGTCCTCGGCAGGTCTTATTTTCTGCCTGCTGTCTGCGGATATTTCTATATTACTTATTTAAAAGTTTTTGTCAATACTTTAATCTTGGATGCACAAAATCCTCTGTTTTACAGAGCAGTATTTTCCCGAATCAGTGAGAAAGTAAGACTTAACTTCGTCTTCCTTTTTAAGCTTAATTAAATCAGAGCTTAATCCCCCTGAAGCCACAGCATAAGTTGCTTCCCCCGCAGGAGTAAAACAAGTTGGAAAATTCTCATCCGGGTCTTTGTAGCGATTGTATTCTGAAACCATTTTTCCTCCGTAAGTCCAGTCTTGGCAGCTTACGCTGTAACTGTATTGTTCATAAACATCAACTCCAAAACTGCCGTAACTGGTTGGAATGTAAAGGCAGGTTCTAATTGAGTTTTCATCAACTCTTCCCAGCCATATTTCATCCATTTTCGAGAGAAATTCTTTGCGCACCCTCTCTTTGTTAAGAATTTCCAAATCAGAAAATTTGCTTAAAAAGTCAATAAAATTCTTTCCTAAGATTCTATGACAGGTAGCTCCCCTTAATAGGGTTGCTTCTGGTTCCGCATCAACAAACACTCCCTCCAGGGCCCTTGGCGTAGCTTCCAGCCTTTTAATTGCTGTGTTGTCTGAAGCTCCTCCACCGATAAAAGCTGTCCATTCTCCAGTATAGCCTGCTTCCGCAGCTGCTATTTGGCATTTTTCATCTGCTCCGTCAAATCCGTCCAGGTCGCCGTTAAACTTTTCTTCGGTTATGAAAGCTTTCCTTATATTGGGTCCATCGCTTGCTAAAAAAGGCCACTCTTCCTGTGTTGACATGGCGTCGCAGCTTGCCATTTCGGGAAAAGTTATTGAAAAAGAGCTTATGGAATAAGAAATTTTGTTTCCCTTTCTCCAGGGATATTCAAAAACAGCTATCCAGAAATTCGGGCCATAGTCGTGCCCCGGAAGAATCCTCCACTCATATTCTCCCTGGCCTGCTGGAATCCCTTCGGCAATCCATTCCGGCTCAAGTTTGTTGAATAAAACAATTCCTATTCTTTCTACGCCTTCTGCTTCCCAAGTAATTTTATAGCTTTGGCCTATTTCCCACTCTTCTTTGCCCAAAGGACCTAAAAGCTCTACATTTTTTGAAGAATGGCCGGAAAAAATAAAAAACATTATTCCGGCAACTACTAAAACAGCTATTATAATTACAAGAAAGAGTACTTTCTCCATTCCAAATTTTTCAAGAATTGATGTTTTCATGATTTTGGTTCGCAAACAAAACTATTAATGTTATCTTCTTTTATTGCGTTAAAACGTTTTCTAATTTCATCCATTATGTCTTTTGGAAGCCAGCGGATTCCCACAAAAAGGTTTTCCAAACTGCAGTTTTCAATCCAGCATTCGTAATTTTTCAAAGAAGACAAAGTGTCCCTTGGATCGCTTATTCCAAGATCTATTATATCATAATCTTCATCTTTTTTGCAGAGTATAAGAAAAATAACCTTTTCTCCGATCTGGTCTTTTTCTGCAAAGGGAAACGGGCCGGAAAAGCTATAATCTTTCAGCATAATAAAATCCGGCGCAGAGGGAACCGCTCCCATTGGAGAAGGAGGAAACCCTATTTCCTGTTTAGGCCTAAAAATATACCCGCCTTTTAATAAATAACTTATAACTATAAAAACCAAAAAAAGAGCCAGAAGAATTAAAAAGTAAGTCAATGCCTTTATTATAATGTCTCTTCCCTTTTCTGTATTTTTAGTAAAAAACAAGCTAAAAGCGCCTGAAACAAAAAGCCCGAAGATTAATAAAAGAGGCACTCCAAAAAAAATATAAGGAAAGATGTTTAAAACAGCATCCAGCATATTACTTTATTATAAATTTTAACAAAACTTTTTACAAGTATTTTTTCCTGGCCTGCTCGTGTTCTTTTAAGGTTGTGCTGAATATTGTTTCTCCCTCGGGAGTAGAAAGGTAAAACCAGTATTTGGTGCTTACGGGATAAATTGCAGCTTTGATGCTGTCTAACCCAGGGCTGCAAATAGGGCCCGGAGGCAACCCCTTGTATTTATAAGTGTTATAGGGAGAATCTATGGCAAGCTCCTGCTTTGTTATTTTAGTGGATTTCCTGCCAGTAATGTAGGATATTGTCGCGTCTACCTGCAAAGGCATATTGCTTTTTATTCTTTTCCACAAAATACCGGAAACCACTTTTTTATCTTCAATTGTTCTGACCTCTTTTTCTATAATAGAGGCCATAATAATAATATCTTCTATGGTTTTTCCCTGCTGCTCAATTTCTTTTTCAAAAGGCTTAATCTTAACTTCAAAATTATCTTTCATTTTCTGGACAATGTCCTCCAATTGGTCTTGAGGATATATTTCATAAGTGTCTGGAAAAAGATAACCTTCTAATTCTGGATCTATAGGGCCTGCTTCAAGATAATCTTCAATGTCTTCTATCCCCCACCCTTCTATTATTGTTATTGTTTTTCTAATTCTGTCTCCAGAAGAAATCTTTTCCAAGATATCAGGAACAGCCATTGAAAATGAAAGTTCGTATTCGCCAGCTTTTAAACTGCGGGTTTTGTTTTTAAAAATAGCATAGGCGCTGAAAAAAGACTTGTGTCTTATTAGGCCCTGTTCTTGCAAATTGGAAGCTATTACGTCTAGGCTTTCCCCTTTTTTTACTGAAAAAAGAACAGAGTTAGAAGACCCAATAGGAATATAGATGCCCCAATACACCAAAACAAGAAATAAAAAGCAAAAAACAATGAATAAAAAAAGGACAATCTTTATTTTCTTGAATCTTGATCTGGGCAGCATGATTTTACACTAAGGGCACAAAGGTAAAACCTTCGTGTTTTGTCTCTTTAAATTCCTGTTCAGAGTTTTTAATTATGGTAAGAATAGAATTTTTTACCGGCATAACCATTTTGCCTTTTGTTTTAAGCTGTTTTTTCAGGCTTTTGGGCACTTTTCCAGCTGCTGCAGAAACCAATATCTTGTCGTAAGGGGCCTCTTCCTTATACCCCAAAGAACCGTTTGCCAGAATAAACCTTGCCACTCCCTTTTTAACAAAACCGTATTTGGAAACATTTTTCTCTCCAAATTTCTTTAATTCGGGAATTATCTCCATTGCCACAACCCGGCCTTGTTTTCCCTGGCTTACAATATGAGAGAGCAAAGCAGTTGTCCAGCCCGATCCAGAGCCAATATCAAGGATTTTGTCTCCGGGATTGGGTTGAAGTTGCTCCAGCATAAAAGCCACGGTTAAGGGCTGAGAAATTGTCTGGCCATGGCCTATTGGCATGGCCTCGTCTATTTCAGAAAGAGCTTTAATTTCTTCTGGCATAAAATCCTTCCTTTTTATTCTTCTAAAAGCCTCTATGATCCGCGGCGTGGCAAGCCATTTTTTCTCTATTAAAGATTCAACTAATGTCATGGTTAGAATTTGCGTTTTGCCCTGAAAATTATTCTTTTAATCGGGTTTAATCTTTTGTAAAAAACAACTCCTTTTAAGTGGTCTATTTCGTGCTGCAATACTCTGGCTATAAGCCCCTCCGCCTTTATAATCAGTTTTTTGCCCTCTATGTTTTTTGCCTTAACTGTTATTTCTTTGCTTCTTTTAATGTCCAGATAAATTCCAGGAAAACTTAAACAGCCTTCCCTGTCTATTGTTTTTTCCTTGCTTTTTTTAATAATTTTCGGATTAACCAATGCTAAAACCCGCTGATTTTTAAAATCAGACTCTACTACAATAAGCTTTTTCAAAACTCCTACTTGGGGAGCTGCCAACCCGATTCCCTGGTTTAATCTCATGGTTTCTGCCATGTTCTCTGCCAAATCCTTTATTTCCTGGTCTGTCTTTCCTATTCTTTTGGCTTTCTGGCTTAAAATCTTATCATTAAATTTTCTAATTTCTAATATCTCCATATTATATCTTATATTTTACCATTTTACCACATTTTGAAAAATTAACAAAAAAACCGCAGCCAATAGCAGCCGCTTATTTTATTTATATTGTATTCCATGAACGCACAAAATATTGACAAAATAGTAATTTAGGTGTATAATTAAGTTATTGACATTAACGAACCTTTCACCCCCCATAAGGAGAGCAAAGAATGTCTACGCAGAAAAAAATTTATGTCTATCGTCACGGTCCCAAGGCCTCCGGTCCCGCCAAAACAGGCGGATCCAATCTGGCGGTCGCCTTAACCCCGGAAGGTGAGACGATGATGATGGAAGCAGCCAGAGGGCATATTGCAGCCAATGGCTGTCCCATCGCCGTTTATTGCAGTCCGGCCGTCAGGACGTATCAAACGGGCATGTTCTTCGCCATGATGGCCAACAGGAACTTCCCTGTTCCGGAAGATTGTCTTCTCGGAAGGCACGAGCAGTGGGAGTCATTCAACGTCGGGAAAAATCCGACAGCGATAGACTTCTACAACGACAAGCCTGGCTTTGTCAAAGAAGAAGCCATGACGATCCTCTTGTTCATCAAGAGAGTCGCCAGAGGGTTGCTTCCCGGCGAAACCGCTGTCTGCGTCAGCCACGGGGCTCTTATTGAACCGACCGTTGCACTGGCACTGAAAGAGGGAAATCATCTTCCCCTCGAATCCCTCATGCCCGAGGATCTCAGAGAGGGAGAGGCCGCCGTATTCGTTTTTGATGAAGAGAACAATGTCGTCGAAGCGAGGAAGTGCTGACAAGCACGAACACAAGGAGCAGATCAACCGATCTGCTCCGTTTCTTTTTGTCTGTATAAGTCTTTCAACCAATATATTTCATTATCGAGGCTATTTGTATATTCTTCAAATGAAGAAATTGTCTCCATTATAGTTCTGCTTCCTATGTCTTTACCTTTAATTGCAAATAGCATTTCTTTCGTCGGTCTCCAATCCATACCCGCCAGTTTAAAAAAATCAATAAATTGATAACACTCCCAATCTAAAGACTTTTTCGCTAAACCATCTGTTGTCATAGAATCGTAAACTTGTATTTGTCTAGTTGTAATCTCTGATATTTCTTTTGTGGTATTTTTAATTTGTTCAACATCTACAAACTTGCTATTAATCATTACGGCATAGCCCACAACATTATTTATGATATCGCCTTCGTAAATTGTATGCATCCCAATAATTTCACATTTAAGTTTAATGTTCTTGAATATTTGGAATATCTTGATATCCTCATATATATAATTTAAATCTGGCCATATCTCTTTAGGAAGTAATTTCGGAAAATGCTTTATTATTAAAATTGCATCTTTTCCAAATTTTGAGGAAACATCATAGGGACCGTATATCTCATGCGAAATTTGTGGAAAAAAATCTCTATATAAGGAAAATGCTAATGCAGCACAGCTTGTATAAAGTTTGCCCAACTCTCTTGCCATGTTTGGATCGGCAGAATTCCAAGGCGTTGACTCTAGAACATCTTTAATCTCTTCTCTGCTATGTGCTATATTCCTATTTAAACAAAATACATCTTCCTTCATCATATAGTTCAGCATACCGACAATAAATTCAGCAATCTCTTTAAATTTTTCTTTATATTTGTGATCAGAATAACTATATTCCCATATCAGAAGCAAAAAGGCAAAGCGTAGGGCTGAAGGACAGGAAAAGGTTTTACTTATTACTTCTTTTGAATATTCTTTTTCTTTTATTGTCGTTATTGCTTGATAAAGTTTATCAAAAAAAGCATTATTATTATAATGCGCGTATGCTAAATAATCTATAGGTCCCCAATTCCCCGGAACTATATTAACAAAAGCGTTATGTGCCGATTTGGCCCATTCGTCTACCCATTTTGGATAATTTTCTTTTGTCATATTAAATATACCTCTCCTTTATTGCCATTTACCCTAACTTTCAACCCATCTTTAAGTATCTGGGTTGCGGTTTGTGTCGCTACAACGCATGGAATTCCCAATTCTCTTGAAACAATTGCCGGATGAGACGTCATGCCACCTTTATCTGTAATAATAGCTGCAGCCATATTCATCATCATCACCATTGAAGGTTCGGTAATTTTAGCGACTAAAATATCGCCATCTCTAAATTTAGTGATATCTTTTACTCCCTCGACAACTTTTACAGCACCTTCTGCGATGCCATTGCTTGCGGCGGTTCCTTTTAATATGGGATTTTTTATTTCCATAATTTCTGACTTCATCTTAAATTTTCTTAATAATTTTTACAACTCCTTTATTAGCATCAAACTCAACCAAGTCTCCGTCTTTTAATGCCTTCGTAGCTATCTTGGTTCCTATTATACATGGTTTTTTAAGTTCTCTGCTTATTATCGCCGCATGGCAGGTTATACCTTGCAAGATCTCTCAAATTATTTGTTTCATCGGCATCTCTATACTCTGCCATGCTCCCATTTTTTAATACAAAAGCTATATTTTTAAAACTAAAATCAAACTTTTGTAATAAGTTTTTAGTTAAACCCGCTTCATATCCTATTATTGCAGCTAAGCTTGCTGGTCTTGTTAAGATTTTAATCATTGTCATTGATTTTATCTTAACACAAAACTGCCCTAATGGGCAGATTTAAGTACTCGGGTCGCGCCGATAAAAAGTTGTCACTGCGGTGTGGATGTCCCGAAATTCGAACTAAAATTGTCTCAAATTGATCCGTTTGTTCGAAAATTAAGAAAAATCTACAAGGTTAATCCCGAATGGTTTGAGGTTCCTGAATTTGCAGTAAAAATTTATTGATTAACCGACGTATTATTCTCTTCTATATTAACAGATCTGGCTTTTGCTAATAATTTTGTAGCATCTTCTGTTTTTTCATCTTTTATATACAAATCATCAATAAGAATAGGTAATATTTCAAGTGCAACATCAATCATGTCCATAGTATATTTTTCTTCACCTGGTTTAGTGGTGTTATCTCCAAGCCATTTGAGTTGCTTAAGTAATTCTTTATATGTATCTTTCACTTCAAGATTCCCTATTTTTTCTCTATAATCACGTCCTGTAACCTCCTTATCATCACAAACAGCATATATAGCTTTGCGCACACACCCACCAGCACCAGTCAACGAACCAACTGAACGACATCGTTCTGCTTCATTAAAAGCGTCTATAATTTTCTTTGGTATGTTTTTAGCTTCAAATTTTGTTTTAGAAACAGGATATGTCACAAGTGGTTCAATCGTTGGTTCAATCTGTCTGAATCTTTCTGTATGATCTTTAAAATTTTCATGTCCGACATAAACCTCATGAAATAATTGACCGCAGAATCTGCATTTTCTTGTAACAACATAAAGCCTATTATGGAATTTTCTTTCTGCTATTGATCCTCCCGTGCCTTCTGGAGAAATCCAATCATTCATCACTTTTGGCCATGATTCGTCATTATAATCTTTTCTACAATCTGGATATGGGCATTTCATATTATTTATAAATTTATGCTAAAATCGTGTTAATAATTTGCAAAATATCGTGTTTATGGTTTTTAGATAAAATACCAAATATTTTTAGCATCTCTAAAAAAACTTTTATATTATTTTCTGTTATTTCAAAATAGGCAATTTCTTTTGTGTTAGCAGTCCGTCCAATTAAATTGGTTTCCGCTTTTAGTTCTGCGATTGGAAAACATAAATATAGCATTGGTTGAGTGCCTACCGCATATTGTTTTTCAGTAATTTTTATTTCAGTGATAATTTCATAATTTTTAAATTTATAAATTAATAGCGGATATTTAACTTGCGTATATTCAAAACTAAATCCATTTATATTTTTTACTATTGGATGACTGCGATCAATTTGTAATTCTGAGTTATTATCAATCAGATCATCTTTTTTTATCGAATCAAGATAATTAATAACATCTTTCAAATCTTTTTTGGAAATAATATTCCATTTATAAAAATACCAGATATATTCCGACAGTTCATAAAGTGCTTTATTCTTTCCATTGGCACCAATAAATTCGGTTTCTGGTAACGATGATTCTGCTAATTTATTAACTTCTTTTTTTACCACGTCGTAACCGATCTGCCACTCAACATAATTGCTTAAAGTGAACCCGTCTCTTTTAACAGCCACGGGGGTTCCATATTCATTAACGATTGAACGATTTTTAACACGAATTTTTCCACTAACAGCAGTCAATAAAATCGGCACTTGAATTTTATGTTCTTTTTCTTTAATTAAAATTTTTGGCATATTTTTCACCGAATTTACTTCCTAATAATTCTTTAAAATAATTATTTATTTTCAGCTTAGCATTAGGAACATCTCTAAACTTAAATTTATTTTTTAAAATTGGATTTGTATGAACACTTTGGGCAATAAAACATTCCTTTATTTCATTAAATTTTTTATTGTCAATTATCACATCGCAATTTCCAATAAAATATGGCATTTTATCCGTATATTGTTTAAAAACATCGATATAGCAATAATAAGGCAATTTCTCCATTAATATATAGACTGTATTATATGTATCAACATCAATAAAAGTGCGGTTTCTTTTTAGCGCATTTATATCTCTCAAAGTCCAAAATCTTGCCACTGGCTTATCGTTTTTATTTAAGTATTTTTTATTCGGATATTTTTGGACATAATTAACTATAGTATCAAAATCCTTTAAACGGAAAACCCCATCATCTTTTACTTTGAATTGGTAATCTTGAATATAATCATAGGTCATTCCATTTGGATGTTTTTTATATAAAGCTATTAAAATCGGGAAGGCCATTCCGCGAGAAGTATTAGAGAATTCATGACTACTTATAATTACCCCGTCAATTAATTTATAATTTTGGGAAAATTTTGAGAGCAAAGCAAAGTTGGCTTTTTTAATCAAATAAGATAATGGGTGCAAAACGCAAACATAATCCGCCCGAAGTTTGTTATAAGAAAGTAGAAAAGACATCCCTAAATCCCTGGTTCTTATATCAAAATCAATTTTATCTTGGACAGAAACATCTTTTATTGAATTACGAATTATAGACGTAGTATCATTGTATGGCGGATTACCTATGGCTATAAGTTTTTCGTCATTTTGAATTACTAAATTATCGCGATTAACATTCAAAAGAGAATTTTGATGAACAAAATCTACATTATTGATTGTTTTTTTTGCTTCAGAAATAGCTTCTTGATCGATATCAGCACCAATAAGTCTTTTGGCAATATTTTTTTTTGTTAAAAAAGAACCATATCCGCAAGATGAATCCAAAATTGTCCAATTCTTAATATCTATAATGTTTTTTTGCAGAATAGAGTATGCTAAATCAACAATAATCTCGGGCGTATAATAAGAGCCAAGATTAATAGTATCCACATGATTTAGATGTTTTTGATGCTTGTTCATGGTTTTATTATATCATTTTTTACTGGTATTGATAAGAACAAAGAAAAGCCGAAATGCTGTTGCTGATATCGGCCTTTTAATCATCAAAAACCTTTACTTTATGTCGGTTCGAAATTGGACATCTGGCGGGCATCTCGGGTTAAGTGCCCGAGAGTTATCCCTTTTCAAGAGCATTATAGCACTTTTGGATGTATTTTGGCAACTTGAATTCGAGGCTCTTGGGTCGAGAGTCATTTATATTCAAAATGCAACAAACACGACACTCCCCATCAAAATAACTAAAAAGGCCTCGTAAGAATACGAGGCTGGGAAGACAGATAACTGTTTCCCCTTATAAACCATGGAGAGGAAGATACAACGTCTCATTTTGAACAAACGGAGTGAAACGCTGGCGTGCCCAAGCATCAGGATAATCCATTTCATTTGCCAAAACCGATATACGGCTGACAACTTGTGACTCTTTGTGAGAGACAGGCAAGCTGCCAGACCGCCTTGTCAAAATAGTTGCCATCAGGATCAATGCCGCTGCTACAAACGAAATACCAACTTCTCTTATATGCCGTTTGAGATCCTTGGCGTCTTTGAAAAAATACCACTCTCCCCTGAAACTACGACATAACATCCGATCTGTAAATGGTATCGGAACAATCCATCGTCTGCTTGGCGAAACAGGCACCTTACCAACCAGGGTAACAATATTGGCCTGCGGAACAGAAGTTCCCGGAAGCCATTGATGCAATGCGGCGATGAGTTTGCGAAAGTCCGAAACAGACACTCTCAGATGTTCTGTTCCGTGGACAGGCATCGAATGAAACAGTTTGTAAACGCGCACGCCTAATCGATCAAGCTCTAAAAAAAGCTTCCGCATTCTTTCCGCTTCATCATTGACTCCATGCAGAGCTGCGGTTTGGCTCAAAACCTCAATGCCACAGGCCTGGATGTTTCTTATGGCCCGAACAGCTTCAGAAGTGAGCTCACAAACATGATTCACATGTACAACAATGCGAAGCGAAGCCTGACGATTTCTCATCTGCTTGGCAAGGTCTTCCAATAGACCTAGCAGGGTATTATCATAGAAACGCATTGGAAGATCTACGACCATCCGAGTCGCCAGACGAATTACTTGCACTGTGTCACTTTTCACCAACGGTTCAAGAATCTGACGCAATTGATCATTGCTTCTCGTCAGAGGGTCACCGCCGGTTATAAGAACATGCGGAGTCTTGCGATCAATCACTTGTTGCACAGCCTTCATTATTGTATCCATTCCGCCGGTCATCTGAACAGCTTCACCCTCTGCATCGCCAATTTCACGAAAACAAAAGGTACAATGGCGAGCGCAAGAACCAGCGGCAATAAGCACATCTGTTCGTGGATAGAAACATTCCAGTGCATGTGTTTCTGTGTCTGATCCCCTGCCGCCAAAAAGCGTCTTAAGGAATGCGGGAATCGGTAATTGTGACAACAAGCGTGACCGTAATAGATCGTGCCTTTTCGCCCAAACCCATTGATGTTTTTTCTTGAAGTCTGATAACAGAGGAAAAGTCTGCAGATGCTCTGCTTTAAATCCTTCAGGATCGTTATCCCTAAGATCGAGCAAGAGCTTAAGGTTATACGGCGTTAACCCTACACGACGCCTTTGCTTTACAGTTCCTAAGTTCACAAGCCCTAAAGCGACCAATTGTTCTGGGTCGCTACAAACAGGTTTTTGTTTCATTTGCCAATGCCAATCATTCCACAAGGAAGGATCTGCGTTCAAAACTTCGGATATATTGGTATTCATAAGTCAACCTCCTAATATTTGGTTGTTAGATGAGAAAACACTCCTCATTTTGTGTGCTATCCATATTTTAACATATTTTATATCTCTGTCAACTTTTTGTAAACCTAACCAGGTGTACATATTTATAGTAAAAAAAGATTTAACAAAATCCGGAAGATAGTCAACGGCAGATCCGGCAAAGCTTTGGTTGAAGAAAACGAAGTAAGCATCCGCCAATACGCAAAATATCTCCTGAAAGAAGGAAGTACATCGGATAAAAGAGAATTGTTGGCTAATCTCAAAA
>Ga0272441_10005528_pt1 | contig 21877 bp, 18 predicted proteins | sample SSMProp6N_FD_193582 | JGI IMG/M metagenome (GOLD analysis project Ga0272441, IMG submission 193582) | Marine sediment archaeal communities from Little Sippewissett salt marsh, Falmouth, MA, United States - SSM-Prop-6N | ecosystem: Environmental > Aquatic > Marine > Wetlands > Sediment ... | reverse complement strand
TTTACACCGGTTCACCGTATGCCTAAAACCGGCACAGGTATTCGCCGTCTCATACGCCGGATCTTAAAAGCGAAACCAAGAATGGAACTGATTGCATTTTAATAATAGGGTTGTTTACACCGGGGCAGATTGGATATAATCGGATTTTAACTTTTGAATTGATGATTTATTGGGAGATATGCGTGATTAAATGCATTGCCTTGAGTATTCTGGGGATCGTGCTCATGGTGACCGGGTTAGAGGCTTCCCAGCGCCATGTTCCCGACAAAATTTTAACCAGGAAAGTTGCAATACACTTCAACGGTGAGAAGATTAATGGATACTATGTTCTTACCGATACCCGCAGTGAACAGGAACTGGATGCGGATGAAATTCGTGGCAGTCTGAATGGCCCGGCGATCGTGTTTTTCAGCGGGCATGGGCAACGGCCCGCTGATGCCCATAAGTTTTCATCCGAACTGGCGCTTAAGAGCAGATCCGGATTCGTTATAGTGCCGGTATGTGATACTCCCTATGGCAGTGATCCGAACTGGAGAGGGGACCGGGGCAAGGAAGTGGTCCTGATGGCAATGATCAGATATATTCTCGCCCAAAGCGGCATTCGTCTTGAAGGATATGCTTCACTAGACGATATATCAGTCAAGATACAAGGTTTCGAAATATCAGAATGTCCTGACTCAATTAGCACACAGCTTGTCGCTGTCGGCTGGTCGCACGGTGGGATTCTGGCAAGGCGTTTCTGCTGTGCCTATCCGGATGTGACCCTGGGTCTTGCCCAGGTATGTCCCGCCGGATATGAGAGATGGTCAGAAGTGGGTTTGCTTCTTAATTTTCTCGGAGAATCCTTGAGGATATCAAAAATTGGTTTTACCGGGTATACGGGAGATGTTCTACGATCAGGCTGGGGCCTCACCAAGGGGATTGTGGGCGATTTTGTCCGTTCCATACCCTCAGCCCTTGTCCATCTGCAGCCGGGTAAGTGTTCTCGGGTCTGTAAAGATATCCAAGATTGCACCCTGTACTGTGATGATCAAAACTTTCCTCTTTTACGGCTGAGAAATATCGTGGTGGTTTTCGCGCGTGATGACACCTGTATGGACCCTGCTCAGAGCGGTGTGGCTGATTTGTTTCAACCCTTACCAGCCGAAGTGAATGCATTCTGGCATAAATACTTTCCCGGGGCCCTCCAGACAGGAACCCGGTGCACGCTTCAATTCTTGCCAGGTACACATGCAGCGCCGGTAACCCACAACAAACAATATGCTCATATTGTCCTGAAAGGCCTTGATCTTTTTGCTATGTCCGAAGAAAAGATGAGGTGATGGAATTGACGAAAAAACATATCCGTTGGCCGCTCATCGCCATTATTGTCATCGTACTGTCAGGATTGTTTCATTCGGTCAAGTCGCTTGATCTACAAGAAGTGGTTAAGGTCTATGATGCGGATACGATCGAGATCCGAGATGGCACGAAAATCCGCCTGATAGGAGTTGATGCACCTGAAGTAGAGTCGCCTTACAGGCAAGCCGAATCTTATGGGATCGAGAGTAAAAGCTACCTGACAAATATGCTCTTGGGGGGAAAAGTAAAAATTGTTGTTGGTGAACAGCCATATGATAAGTATGGCCGAACCCTGGCATTTGTTTATCTCGGTGATGCCCTGATAAACGGACGTATAATTAAGGACGGCTGGGCCAGGGCCTACCGCTGTTTTGATTACCCCTACAAGGAGTTATTCATCACTTATGAGAAGCAGGCCAGGGCCAAGGGCTTGGGAATGTGGAAAGAATAGGGAAGCATTCTATGTGCCCGGTGAAAGGCAAAACACCTTAAGGTTTCTGTGTGATATTCAACCCATCGAAAGCCTTATCGATTTTTTGCTTCAGGTTCTCGGCCGTAAAAGGTTTTATAATATAGTTTTCTATGCCGCATTCAGAGATATTTTCCTGTTGAGCCTCGGTCATGACCATCAGAAACGCAATATCATTCAATCTATCATCTGTCCTGATTGTCTTTAGCAGTTCAAGACCGTTCATTTTCGGCATATCCAAGTCGGCAATAATGATGCCGATCGTCTCTGTTTGAAGGATTTGCAAACCGGATTTTCCGTCCTCCGCTTCGTTGATATTGGTAAACCCCAATTGCTTGAGAATGCTCTTTGTGATCCTGCGCATGGTTGAGAAGTCATCGATAACTAGCACATTCATACTCTTATCTATAGCCATTATTGCCTCCAGCTATCATACATATGTCATCGATTTATTTCTTATAAATCTTTAGGGTTTTCAAATTATAGTTGATCCGCGCTGACTTTGGAATAAGTATCATCCGATTTTTACAAACATATTACGATTACAACGGCTTCGGTTGGGGGTTTTCCCGGTATGAAGGATAGTACCGGGTTTTTAAAAGAATCAGAAACAATGAATCGCTGTGGCCTTGAAGGATAAATGCACTTCAAGACCCTCGCGGATACCGAGGTCCAACAATGACCCCTTGGTGATTAGTGATTTAAAGGTGAGATCCTCCACTTGTACATGAACCTCATAAGAAAAGCCTTGGTCGATAATGGCACTGACCACGCCGCAGAATGAATTTCGCATGCTTGAATCCAGCTTGTATGTGCTGATCACGATATCTTCGGGCCTGATGGCGATGAAGCCGACGGTATCAACAGGTACTGCCGCCATCTCGACAGTAAGGGATCCGAGTCTCGAAGAATGCCCGTAGAATCTGGCCGGGAAAATGTTTCTCATGCCCACAAAATCGGCCACGAAAGAGGAACAGGGCTTTTGAAATATTTCCTGTACGCCGCCGGTCTGTTCGATGATACCGTTATTCATGACCGCTGCCGTGGTTGCCAGCGACAGGGCTTCGGCGAAGTCGTGGGTTACCATGAAGAACGTCATGCCTGATGATGCATGCAGGTTTTTCAAGAGCAGCCGGATTTCCTCTCGAAAGCCCGGGTCAAGGGCCGAAAGCGGTTCATCGAGCAGGATGACCTGCGGTTCGACCATGAGCGCTCTGGCCAGTGCTGCCCGCTGCAGCTCACCGCCACTTAAATTTTCAGGATAGCGATTGAGGAGATGGCCGATATTCAACTCCCGTACCAGTCGTTCAAATCTTGAGCCTGATTCATTTTTCGCCTTTGCATGGTACCGCACGCCAAAGGAAATGTTTTGGGCGATTGTCAAGTGCGGGAAAAGGGCATAATCCTGGTACATGATGCTTACGCCGCGCTTTTCAGGAGCCGTACCCGTAACATCGCGACCGGCGATTGTTATTCTGCCACGTTCAAGCGGCACCAACCCGGCGATTGCCTCCAGAAGTACCGTCTTGCCCGCGCCGGTTGGCCCCATGAGTACAAAGAAATCGTTGGAATCTATGCTTAGGTCGATATCTTTGAGTCTGAATTGACCCAGATTGACATTGAGGTTATGAAGTTCAATCATGGTTTTTGTTTTTATTTGGCAAGGCCAGGATTCTGAGAATCAGGAATAGGCTCAGGCATACAAGCACCAGCCAGACTGCTACAGGTTGGGAGTACTTTAATCCGTAACTTTCGAAGCGTTCATAGATCATGACTGGAGCGATCATGGGATGATAGGCCACGATGACAACAGCCCCGAATTCGCTGATGGCGCGCGCGCAACACATGATCAGACCCACCAGCATGCTGCGCCATGCAAGCGGAAATGTTATACGGCAAAAAGTGCTAAACATTGGGGCTCCGAGGCTGCGTGCCACGTTTTCCAGCCGGGGGGAGATGCCTTCAAAACCGTTTTTTACGGCATTGATATAGAAGGGAATTCCCACAAAGGTCAGAACGGTAATGATGCCGGTCACACTGCCCATGATGCGTACCCCGAGCTCGCCCATGATCTGTCCGAGCCAGTGGTTTCTGCCAGCCACGCTTAAGATGGCGATACCCACAACGGGATGCGGGATCACAATCGGCAGATCGATGATGCTCTCCACAAGCCGTTTGCCGCGGAAGTTGGTACGAGCCAGCACATAGGCCAGCGGCGTCCCGAACACGAATGATATACCGGCGGCCGTCAAAGCGGTGTACATGCTCAGCCAGATTGACCGTACGACATCTTTGTCTTTAAGGGTCTCTTTGAGCATTGCGGCCGAGGGAGCGCTCAACATTTCGATCAGCGGCAGCAGGATAAAGGCCAGCACAATAATACCGCACGAGACTGTAATCCAGTAAAAAGGCTCCCTCTTATTCATCAGGCATCTCTGGGATTATTTTTTGACTTCCACGAGCCCCTTGATTTCAGCGGGCAGGATGGATTTCATCTCTTCAGAAGGAACTCTGCAGGGGATGAAGGGTGGCTGCCCCATTTCCTTGAGAATCTTTAGACCACCATCCGGGTCGAGCATATAGCGCAGAAAGGCGATGGCGGCTTCCTGATTTGGAGCATTTTTAACCAGAGTAACGCCATAGGTCACGGATTGCCCCTTCATGTCCATGAACTCACCGGGTTTCTTACCGGTGACCTTTACGATTGCGTTGGCATAGAAATCGTCATATTCATAATTGCCCAAGTTGATCTGGTCAGGAAGGGTGATATATTTCAATTCGTGCTGAACCGCTACTGAAAGGTATTCCCAGGCATAGTCCATGTTGCCGGTCTGCAACAGCGAGATCAGCTCCACGGATTTTGGCCGGATATTTTCCTTGGGCCGGTTGGCCAGCAGGCTCACATAAAGGCTATCGATCTTATAGTACCTTTCGGCCAGCTGCATCACCATCAGCGAGCGGTAGCCGCATGGATCGAGATTAGGGTCCGAGTGTCCCCAGACAACGCCTTTTTTTTGCAAAAAATCATACCAGTTATCGGCATTGACTTCATCGGCATATTTGCTTTTTTCGGTGTAACACAGTACGAGTTGGTTGGTCGCAAAACGGATATTCCAAGATGCATAATCCGGAATCAATAATTTGTCGATCACCGTATAATCGGCTGAGGCCATGATGTCGCAGGGTTTATGCAGGTCGGATACCTTGCGGGCGGCCTTCTGGCTGCCGCTGGCCTCGCGTTGTAGATCGACAGCGGGATAAGTGGCTTCAAACGCTTTTTCCATGGCCGCAAGCGGCACGGACAGACTTCCGGCATGAAACATAGAAAGGGTCCCCTTGGGTTCTGCCTGGCCCAAGGACGGCAGCAGCACCACCACGACACAGAAAACCGCCATGGCGGCCAGTTCCATGCAACGACAAGAGTATTTATTCATCAGTGATCCTCCTCAATTATGATTTTTTATATAGGGTAAGAGGTTTTGCGTCCACGTCAAAATCCACTGATTATCACGTCTGGTTTTTCAGCAAGTAAAGGATACTAAAAATATAAAATAATAAATAGAGATGTCAACTGTTATGTTGATCAAAACATATTTTGTAATAATTTCTGTCATCGCGGTTCATGCCGGAGATTTCCGAACCATAACCTCAGTGTTGCAAAAATTGTCCTATTCATCTATGGTTCCTTCCATCATAGACAAGTGAGAATAAGGGAGCACCTAATGCTTACATACATGCGCAGGCATTCCAAAAGCTGGATAACAAAATTCATTTTTGGTCTGATTATTATTGTTTTTGTATTCTGGGGTGGAAGCACCTACTGGGCGCGCGAAGCGAACAAGGTCGCCAAGGTCGACAACTACATTATTTCTGGCCAGCAGTTTTCCAAGGCATATCAAAATGCCCTAAGCGCCTACCGCGAACGCTATGGCGATATGTTTAATGATAAAGTTCTCAAAAGTCTTAACCTTAAACAGAGGGTTCTGGATGAAATGATAGACCAGTACATAATGGAGAACGAGGCCGCAAATTTGGGGGTTATTGTCACCGATAAGGAATTGCAGGATGCGATCCGGAAATACCCAGCTTTTGTGCGCGACGGCAGCTTCGATCTTGAGAGTTACCGCCGGGTTTTGGACTACTACGATCTAACACCTCAGGGATTTGAAGATCAACAGCGCAGTACAATACTTAGAGAGAAACTATATAACCTGCTTACTGACTCTGTTTATGTATCTCAGCAGGAGCTGCAGGCCGCCTATCGGGATAAGCACGACAGTTATGATCTGTATTTCATCCGTGTCAATCCTGATAAGCAAGAGCAAGATATCCAGGTGGATGAAAATGAGCTGCAGGCATATTATGAAGCGCATAAAGATGCTTATAAGGAACCCCCCAAGACATCCATTGCTTATATTATCTTCGAGACGAAGGCGTATACGAATGATATTACAGTAACCCCTGAAGAGGCTCGGGAATACTATGATAACCACAAAAGCGTTTATACGATCCCGGCCCGCCTCAGGGTACGTCATATATTGACTCTCGTGGACCCGAAGTCAGATGAGAAAGAGATAACCCAGAAAGAACAGGACGCACAGAAAATTTTGGAAGAAGCCCAGTCAGGCAAGGATTTTGCTGAACTGGCCAAGAAATATTCACAGGATCCTGGCAGCGCGGCTAAGGGAGGAGATCTGGGAACACTGAGTAGCGAAGACCTCAATGGCCTGACAGACGGGATGGGCAATATACTACTTGGTATGCAGCCCGGCGAGATCAAAGGACCTGTGCGCAGCAGATTCGGGTTCCACATTTTTAAACTTGATGACAAAACAGATGCCAAGCTTAAACCATTTGAGGACGTATCTTCTGCGGTGATCGAGACATTGAAACAGCGGATAGCCAAGGACAGGGCCTATGATGAGGCCAACGCAGCCTTTATTAAAGTCTACGAGCTACCTGATGTTGATCTGAACACCTTTGCCGAAGCACGAGGGCTTAAGGTCTTGGAAATAGGGCCGTTTGCTGAAAATGAACCTATCAAACTGCCCAAAGGCAGTACCATTGCCCAGGAAGCATTCAAGTATCCCCAAGGTGAGATCGGGGATGTGGTAGATATTGGGAATGGCTATATTCTCTTCCGGGTAAAGGAAAGACTCCCTGCGACGATCCCTGAACTGGCCAAGGTCAAAGAGGTGCTTATTTCTGATCTAAAGCAGAGTAAATTACATGAGGCAACTCTTAAAAAGGCTAGTGAGCTTGCGTCTTTGGACAGCGGTCAACTACAGTCACACAAGCCCGAGTTTACCGGCGAATTCCAGCGTTCTGTCTGGGCGCTACCCAAGCTCGGTCAGGCTGAGCAAGTTAAAAGAGATCTTGATGATTTAACCTCACCAAAAGTGTATACAATCAAAAAAGACATTTTTGTCGTTTGGCTCAAACAAAAGACCAACGCACCCCTTGAAGAACTTGACCAGGAACTTGCCGATTCGCTGAAACAGGAACTGTTGACAATCAAAAAAGAGATGCTTTTCGAGACATTCAGAAAGCAGGCGCATGCAAAACATAAAATTATCATCAATCAGGAAAAGCTTATGTGAGCAGACAATAGGGCTGCCGGCAGAATGCTGTCCATGGTTTTTCGCATTCTGAATTCATAATTCTGAATTCTTAATTCTTAATTTGCAATCCCTCAACCTCTGAGCCTTGGATCGATGGCATCCCGGATTCCTTCACCCAGCAGGTTGTAGCCCAGAACGGTCAACAGGATTGCCATTCCCGGAAAGAACGACAACCACCAGGCAACGCCCAGCACGCTTTTCCCCTGGGTGAGGATATTGCCCCAGCTGGGGGTTGGTGGCTGCACCCCGATGCCGAGGAATGACAGGGCAGATTCGGTCAGGACCGCGGAGGCAATTCCAAGGGTGGCTGCCACCAGGACCGGGGCCAGGGCATTGGGCAGAATGTGGATAAAAATGATCCGTAGACTGCTTGCTCCGATGGTTTTTTCGGCCAGTACGTAATCCCTCTCTTTGAGGGTCAGAAATTCGGCCCGCACCAGTCGGGTAATCCCCATCCATGATGTCAGACCGATGACAGCCATGATGTTGAAAATACTGGGTTCTAGAAAGGCGATGACCGCCAGGATCAGGAAGAACGATGGAAAACACAGCATGATGTCAACCAGGCGCATGATGAGGATATCGACCCAGCCGCCGTAATAACCTGAGACCGCACCTAGCACTACCCCGATCAGTACCGCGATCCCGACTGCCACAAACCCGACCTTGAGGGATATGCCGGCTCCGTAGAGCATACGGGTAAATACATCCCGGCCCAGTTCGTCGGTGCCGAAAAGATGAGCGATTGAGGGTGACTCCAGGATGTTGTTTACATCAATCAGGTTGGGATCATACGGCGCGATAAGCCCTGCCCCGATTGAAAGCATAAAAAATATCGCTACCATTATCAGACCGGTTACTGCCAGTTTGTCTCTGAAAAAACGCGACCAGAATCCCATGTCAGCCCACCCGTATGCGCGGATCAGCGATGCTGTAGGTTATATCGGCAATCATGTTGCCCAGCAGGGTCAGCACGGCGCCGATGGTAAGACTGCCCATGATCATATTATAATCCCGCATCATTATTGCATCGTAAAAGAGCTTGCCCAGGCCCGGGATGGAAAAGATGCTCTCGAAGATTACGCTTCCGCCGATCAGTCCCGGGATAGAGAGTCCCAGGATCGTGATCACGGGCAACAGAGCGTTTCTGAGGGCGTGTTTATAGATCACTGTCCTTTCCGACAGCCCTTTGGCCCGTGCCGTCAGGATATAATCCTGACGGATGATCTCCAGCATGCTTGAGCGCATGTAACGACTTAGCCCGGCCAGAGAGCCGAAGGCCGAGATAATAACCGGCAGTGTCAGATGCCGGAGCAGATCCCAGATGCTACCGATAAGACTTAAGTGTTCGTAGCCCGGGGAATGGATGCCCGAAATCGGCAGCCAGCCCAGGCGTACCCCGAGCAGGTCCATACAGATCAGGGCCAGCCAGAAGCCGGGGATGGAAAACCCTATGAAAACAAAGACCGTTATCGAACGGTCTACTGCGCTGCCGCGGCGAACCGCGGATATCAGACCCAGTGGTATGGCAACCAGGAAGATGATTACCATGGCAGCTATATTGATGTAGATGGTGATCGGCATACGTTCTTTGATTTTTTCCCATACTGGTCTTTCGTCGGAAGATATGGAGTTGCCGAAATCGAGCTTGATAAGGTTTTTCATCCACAGTGCATACTGGAGTGTCAGCGGTTTATCCAACCCGTAATGTGTGCGCAGTTGTCCGATAGCCTCCGGTGTGATATTCGGATTGAGTTCGGTCTGTAGTGCCGTGGGTTCACCGGGGGCCAGGTGAATCACTAAAAAACAAACGATCGTGATGCCGATAAATGTCGGAAGCAGCAGTAAAAAGCGTTTAGCCAGATATTTCAGCATATTCTACCTAAGGGACAACCTGGTATTTCTGCAGGTCCTTGGGCACGTACCAGTCTTCGAGATTATAGCTTATACCGGCAGGGGCAGGCACGATGCCTTTAAACCTGGAGCTTACTACCGGAAGGCTGTATGGTACATATAGAAACACATAGGGTTGTTCATGGGCCAGAATTTTCTGAAAGTTGTCATAGCATTGCTTGCGTATCTGATCGTCAAAAGAGTGTCTGCCGTTTTCCAGCAGTTTGTCGACTTCAACGTTTTTATAGCTGATAAAGTTGAGACCTCCTTTGGTAGCATTGCTCGAATGCCAGACTGTGTGCAGGTCGGGGTCCTGCAGGATATTCCATCCCAGAATAACGGCATCGAAATTTACCTTGTCAACATATTCTTTGAGGAAGACAGTCCATTCAATGATGCGGATGTTGACTTTGATCCCCGTGGTCTTGAGGCGCTGCTGAATGATCTGGGCGGTTTTCTCGCGCAAGGGGTTGCCCTGATTGGTAATAATAGTAAATTCAAATGGTTTGCCGTTGCGATCCAGAATTCCATCTCCATCCGAGTCTGTGTAGCCCTCCTTATTAAGAAGATTGCGCGCTTTTTGCGGATCGTAGTCAAATCGTTCGACGTCGGGATTATACCACTGGGTGCCGGGTTTATAGGGCCCGGTCGCTTCTTCTCCCAGGCCTAAAAGAACCCCCTTGATGATCTCAGTTTTGTCAATCGCATGTGAAATGGCCCGACGGATGTTGATGTTATCAAACGGAGAGCGTTGCAGATTGAACCCGAGATAGGTGTATGCATTGGCCAGGTACTTGTATTTTTTGTACATGGCCTGGAAGCGCTGAGAGTCGGTCTGACGCAGGAACTGCAACGGAGAAAGCCCCATGGTGTCTATGTTGCCGGCCTTGAGTTCCAGGAACTGGGTTGTCTGGTCGGGAATGATTCGGTAGGCCAAGCCCGAAATATAGGGTCTGCCGTCAAAATAGCGCTCATTGGTCTCGAGTACAATTCTGGAACCTGACTGCCAACTCTTGAATTTGAAAGGGCCGGTCCCCACAGGCGACCTGGCAAGGGGGGACGAAACGAGATTTTGCCCTTCGAGAAGATGTTTGGGAAGTATCTGCAGCGAACCCCAACTTATCAGCGATGGAGCAAAGGGTTTATCGTATTCGAATTCAATGGTGTAGTCATCTATAAGAGAGGCGGACTTAACCAGTTTGTATTTCCCGGCATAAGCCGTGGGTGTTTTCGGATCGATGATGGTTTGATAGGTGAACATGACATCTTGGGCTGTGAAAGGTCTGCCATCATGCCATAGTACATTTCTTTTTAGATGAAATCTAAGCAGTTTGCCCCCAGTTTCGATGTCCCATGAATCGGCCAGATCGCTGATAATGTTGTAATCTTTATCATACTTTACAAGCCCATTATAGATATAGCCTGCCACGGCGTGGGATGCGCTGTCCGAGGCAAGCATCGGAATCAGATTGGATGCGTCGCCGATCGAGGATTCGACGAGTACATCACCGTATACCGGGGTTCCATTTACGGCCCCACCTGTCATATGTTTCTTGTTATTATCAGGGGAGCATGCTAATAGGAGACAGGTAACAATAACTGTAGCTATCAGCTTTTTCACGTTCATCTCGGGTGTAAAATATCAGAATGGAGTGAAGAGGACAAGATGTCATATGTTATGAAGATTGAATGGTGAAGATAACGATATCATGAAGTTTCTCACAGATTTCCACGTCCACTCCAGATACTCGAGGGCTACAAGCAAGAATCTCACTATTTTTGAACTGGCCTCCGGTGCACAGCAAAAGGGTTTGCACATAGTGGGCACAGGTGATTTCACCCATCCTGCTTGGCTTGAAGAGCTTGAAGAAAACCTTGTTACGGCAGAACCCGGGCTCTATCGGCTAAAGAATGGCAAATTTCCCACACGGTTCATTCTCACATCTGAAATCAGCACTATTTATAAGCAGGATGACAAGGTGAGAAAGGTTCACCATCTCCTGGTTGCCCCTGATTTTGAGTCTGTACATGCTATAGCCAAGGCTCTGGCCGCAATCGGTAATATTATCTCCGATGGCAGACCTATTCTCGGCATAAATTCCAGGGATCTTCTGGAAATTGTTCTGGGTTCGCATGATGAGGCTTTTCTTATTCCGGCTCATATCTGGACTCCCTGGTTTTCAGCCCTGGGATCGAAGTCGGGTTTTGATTCGATTGAAGGTTGCTATCTCGATCTGGCATCCTATATTTTCGCGGTCGAAACAGGGCTTTCATCAGACCCGCCCATGAATTGGCGGGTCTCATCTCTTGACGGATATCACCTGGTGTCAAACTCGGATGCCCACTCCAAAGACAAGCTGGGCCGGGAAGCAACGATATTTGATACTGGGTTTGACTATTATGCAATGAAGGCTGCCCTCACAAGCGGTGAAGGCCTGGCAGGAACGCTTGAATTTTTCCCGGAAGAAGGCAAGTATCATCTGGACGGGCACCGCAATTGTGGGGTTGTGCTCTCGCCGGAAGAGACCTTGGCTCTTGATGGCCTTTGCCCGGTCTGCGGCCGGCCGGTAACCGTTGGAGTTCTTAATCGGGTTATGGCTCTGGCCGACAGAGCTGCGGGTGAGAAACCCGCCACTGCCAGACCATTCTTTTCACTGATTCCGTTAAAGGAGATTCTGGGGGAAATAATGCAGGTGGGGAGTAGTTCGAAACGGGTGCGTTCGGCCTATGATCCGCTGGTTAAGCAGTTTGGAGGAGAACTTCCGCTGCTTCTGGATATTAACGAGGAAGATATCAAATCGGCCGGCTCGGAATTGTTGGCCCTAGCTATCTCCCGCATGCGTCAGGGCCTGGTCCACAAGGATCCGGGATATGACGGTAGATTCGGTAAGGTCAGAGTGTTGCTCGACAATGAGCACGACACACTTTTTCAGGTAAGCCCTCCACGTAAGCATTCATATCAGAGTACCTCTCCTCCAAAGCGATCCGGCAAGAACAAAACCGCTTCGCATTCACAATTCAACGATTCTCAACAAAAAGCCATTAATTTTGGTGAGGGATATCTTATGGTAATGGCCGGTCCCGGCACCGGCAAGACCAGAGTTCTGGTTGAGCGAATGCGCTCATTGCAAAATAACGGGCAAACGACTCAACTGGCCATAACCTTTACTAACAAGGCTGCCCAGGAGATAAGAGATCGCCTGCTGGGCGATACCGTGGATGTTTTTACATTTCATGCTCTGGCCGCCAGGATCATGCAGTCTGCAGGACTTAGCTTTGAGATCGCTGATGATGTGGTTGTCTTTGAGACTTTTAAGGCTGCCGGAATACCTGATGCCAAAAATTCTGTAGATGAAATGATGTACTGCCAGAGCACAGAGCAGGAACTTGCATATGAACATAAAGAAATACTCGAAAAGCTGAAGACCCGGGGTATCTACACCTATGAAGGACTTATCGCCGAGGCAATTAGTATAATTCAACAAAAATGCCCTGATTATGTATGGGATCATATTCTTGTCGACGAATTTCAGGATATAAATCCGATCCAGTACAGGTTTCTTAAGATACTGGCTCAAAACGCCAGGAGCCTTATGGTCATTGGAGATCCCAACCAGGCCATTTATGGTTTTCGCGGCAGTAATCCACGGGCATTTGATGATTTTATCAAGGATTTTAATGATGTGGCCTGTCTGTCTTTGAAAGACAGCTACCGCTTGTCTGATATCATAGCCCATGCATCCAATGCCTTTATCGGGGATGAAAAGGTAATAAGCTCACGCAAAGGTATGCCCCTCAGGATGGTAAAAACCCAGAAGCCTTCAGACTTTATCGCCCGGGAAATCGAATCCCTGGCAGGGGGACTGTCGCATTGTACGCTAGACAATGCCCAGTCTGAGTACGGCCTGTCGGATATCGCTGTGATCGTACGGACCCGGGCGCAGGCACGTCCCATTATAGATGCACTTGCGCATGCATCTATACCGTTTGACACAGCTTATGCCCGACCGCTTGCCGACATTGACGGCATCTCACAGAGGATTATCCTGCTTGAAAGGCGGGATTTTCTGCCATACATCAGAGGCGTTGGAGATAAGTCTCTCGATCAGATCCGGCAGGCCGGGAGTCTCTCTGCAAATATTTCGTCAAAGATCAGCAAGGCACAGGATTTTCTCGCTACGCTCAATGGTACGATTGTCCAGCAGATTGCCCGAATTGAAGAATCCTCACTGTTTTCCCTGCCGCAGCTTGCACCGGACCACTGGTTTTATCACTATGCCCGTATTTTCGGATCAGATCTTCAGGAATTTATTACCTTTTGCCGACTCAATCAGGATCAGCACATATTACAGAAAAACAAGGAGAATGTCAATGTGATAACCGCTCATGCCGCCAAAGGACTTGAGTATAAATGTGTTTTTATCACCGGGCTTCAGCAGGGCGTTTTCCCGCTTAAAGGTTCTCCCGACTGGGAGGAGCAGAACTTGTTTTATGTTGCCATGACCAGGGCCGAAGATCTTCTGTACATGGTGTACACTCCCACGCCCCAATCTCGTTTTATCTCCATGATTCCGGAGTCTTTATATTCCCTAAGGGAAGAACGCTTCAAACGCAAATCAGAGCAGATGCTTTTGTTTGAGTTTTAAAAAGATGAATCATAATTGAGGAGTAAGACGTATATGGTTTTCGGTACAAGAGAGATAGTCTACTTGATTATACTTGTTATCCTGATAATCATTTCAGCCTTTTTTTCCGGTTCGGAAACCGCCCTGATGAGATCCAGGAGATTCCGTATCCGCCATCTTGCAGAACAGGGCAATGCCGAAGCCCGGCAGGTTGAAAAGATTCTTAAGGAACCCGACCAGCTTATCAGCACGATCCTGTTGGGCAACAATTTTGTAAATGTGCTGGGATCAGCCATTGCTACGGCCCTGTTTATATCGCTTTTCGGGGCAAGCGGAATTCTATATGCGACACTTGTGATGACCATCATTCTGCTGATCTTCGCCGAAATTACACCCAAGACCATTGCCGCCTACCGGGCGGAAGAGGTTTCCATGCTGGTTTCGTATCCGATTCGAGCTGCCATCAAGCTGCTCAACCCTTTTGCCCGGGTATTGAGCATGATCTCGAAATGGCTGGTATCGCTTATGGGAATTGAAATGGAAAAAGCCTATATTATTACTGAGGAAGATGTCGGGTCAGCAATTTCCATTGGACATAAGGGCGGCTTCATTCAGGAGTCCAAGGCCCGCATGCTGATCGCAATCCTTGATCTGGACTCAATCTCGGTCAAAAAGGTCATGCTTCCTCTCAATGAGATCACCTTTATTTCCAAAGACAGTTCGTTTGATGATATTGTTACTACCATCAAGACCCAGAGTTACAGCAGGTATCCGGTATACGAGGGCAGTCAGGACAATATTCTGGGATATCTGCACATCAGGGATATATGGGCTTATATAGACAATCGCAAAGATTTTCAGATAGATAAGCTTCTGCGGGAAACCGATTTTGTGCCTGAGACCAAAACAGCCCTGACACAGCTCTACGATTTCCAACAGAAGAGACTGCACATGGCCTTTGTAGTCGATGAATATGGTAGCGTTAAAGGTGCCATCACGCTTGAAGACATCATAGAAGAGATTACCGGAGATATCATAGACGAGCATGATGTTATCTATGATCCGGTAGTGCCGGTGGGCACCAACAGCTATCTTGTTCGGGGCAATATCAGTCTGCGGGATCTGGGAAGATACATCGAGAAAGATTTTCCCGAGGAATTGGATACTCTCACGGGCCTGATCTATGAACTGCTGGATCGAATCCCGGAGGAGGGAGACACCCTTGCCTGGGAGGATATGCAATTCAAAGTCGAGCGTATGCGCGGCAACCGTATCAGCCGGGTCAGAATTATGGTTCAGAAGTAATTTTCGTATCCAGCCGGGGAGGATGCACCTTAAGGAGCCCTTCTTGATGTTTTCCGGGTTGAATAACGGTTGTGTTCGAAAACAAACCTGAATACGAATTGTTGTATTATTGACTATGGCTGTTATTTTATATGGTGGTTTCATAAAGTTATTCCACTTTACATGATACCCTTGATGGGGAATGATACGTATGCCGAATACACTACCATCCCGAGTCGTTTTCGTTGGCGGCGGGCATGCCCATCTGTTTTGCCTGAAATATGCCCAATTGCTTGTAAGTAATGGTGCACATGTTGTGCTCATTGGACCTGATGTGTATCACTATTATTCCGGTATGGGCCCCGGCATGCTTTCCGGGATATACTCGCTGGCTCAAGTCAGATTCAACGTCGCCAAACTGATTCAGTCCCGCGGAGGCGAATTTATCGAAGCTGAGGTCAAGACTGTCGATGCAGGTGCCAAGGTTTTGGGTCTCTCGAACGGGCAAAGCATTCGGTATGATATCGTATCCTTTAATGTAGGCAGTTATATTCCCCCTGATCTGATTCGCGGGGCAGAAAACATTGCATACCCGGTCAAACCGATAGAAACCATGCTTGTGCTGCAAAAGGAGATTCTCCAGAGACTTGCCGGGGATGAGTTCAGGATTCTCCTGGTCGGTGCCGGTCCGGCCGGTGTTGAACTGGCGGGAAACATCTGGCGTCTTATTCAGCACAACTCTGGCAGGGTTCAAATTGTTTTGGCGGGATCTGAAAGCAGGATTCTTCCACGGACTCCTGAAAAGGCAGGTGTGCTGGCCAGACAATCACTTGCCAGTCGTGGGATCCGTGTTTTGGAGAATTGCCGGGTGGATTCCATTCAAAATGGGATTGCCCGAACAGAAACCGGCCATGAGATTGCTTTTGATCTGGCAGTCTTAAGTGTTGGGATCAGGCCCAGGAATGTATTTGGGGGCTCAGGTCTAAACGTGGCGGATGATGGAGCCCTGCTGGTGGACGATTTTCTGCAGAGCACCTCTCATAAAGGCGTGTTTGGCGGAGGTGACTGCATCGACCTTGCAGGCAGGCATCTGGACCGGGTCGGAGTACATGCCGTTCGCCAGGGTCCTGTGCTCTTTCATAACATTCAAGCGTACATGCAGGGAAAAAAGTTGAAGCGATTCAAGCCCCAAAAGCAGTATATGCTGATTTTCAATCTTGGAGATGGAAACGGAATTTTTGTCAGAGGCTCTCTGGTTATCAAGGGCAGATTCGCTTTGCGGCTGAAGGATTTTATTGACCGGCGTTTCATGGCCAGATTCCAGGTTTCCGGAGAACTAACCGGAGAGATTTCCTAGGAGCGGAAAATGAAATTCGTCGACCTGCTCTCACACGTCAAGTCCCAAAGTCCCCGGGAAGTTCAGCGCATGATGGATGCGGCTGGTAAATGCTTAAACGCGAGCTTCTCGAAGCCTGAATGAAGGGGATCACGAGCGATCTGGAAAAACTCCCTGATTATGCCGGCGGATTCTTTTTACCGAGTTTCTTCTGAAGGGCTATCGTAGCATCCGAGGGTCTGACATAAATGGGTTTCACGCCAGTGGTAAATTCCTCAGCAGGAATATTGGCTGCCATGAGTCCCAAGACTGATGCCCGTGGATACCACAGATGTTTGGGCCCGGCTTTGTAGCAGTTTCCAAGGTTTTTTGCAAGTTCGTCATGGAGCAGGTCCAGAGCATCACCAATAAAAAGTGTTTCCTGTTTGATCTGCGAGAGTATCTGTTCAGGTTTGATGTTCATGTAGTCTGAGAGTTTTTTGCCCTCGGGAGAGTATCGGGCGCAAAACACCTCGCCTTTGCGGGCATCGATCAGGGGCATGATATCAATGACCGACGGCAGAGCTCCGTTGGCAAGCACATCCAGAGAACTGATGCCCAGGAGTTTCACTTCAAGTGCTCGTGCCAGTCCCGTACAAGTGGCAATGCCGATCCTGATGCCGGTAAACGAACCGGGTCCGGCACCGACCGCGATCAGGTCGATATCTTCTTTCTTCTGACGGCTTAGACTGAACAGATAGTCGATTATTGGCAGGATGGTGCTGCCATGACCGGTATATACCTGAGCATTGATCTCATGTTCGACTTTTTCATCGAGCACGAGTGCTACCGAACAAATTCTGTTTGATGTATCAACGGCCAGGATATTGATGCCTAATCTCCTGTCATGATTCTGGTGATATCATTGTAAAAGGCCAGCAGCATCAAGAGGACCAGCAAAAACAGCCCGATTTGCTGGGCGATCTCCCTGGGACGCCCTTCGACCGGTCTGCCGGTAATGCCTTCAATAATGAAAAACAGCAGATGTCCACCATCAAGAATCGGTATGGGGAGCAAATTAATCAGTGCCAGATTGATGCTGATAAATGCAATCAGAGACAGGAATGGCAATGCTCCGGCCTTGAATGTCTGTCCGGATACATCAGCAATCATAATCGGTCCGCCCAGGCTTTTCTTGATATCGATGGTGCCGTTGATAATTTTCCAGAATGCAATTCCGGTCAGTTCGATAATCCGGTAACTTTGCCCGAAACCGTAGGTGATCCCCTTTATGAGCCCAAAATGCTGTGTGATCATAGTATCGGTGCGGCTTATACCGATCAAGGCCCGGTCGATTTCTTCTCCGAATATATTGTGAGCTTTAGTGAGGACCGGGGAGACAAGGACCATGAATATGGTGCCTTCCCTTTCTATTTCCATCTCGATTGTTTCACCGGCACCGGCTTCCTGCACAATGAGAGATATGTCATCCCAAGTTTTGATAGGATTGTTGTCAATGCTATGTATAGTATCGCCACGCATGAGCCCTGCTTGGTATGCGGGTGAATTTTCCTGGACATCTCCTACAACCGGCGCAAAGGCCGGGATACCGATCCAGGCGATGATTGTATAAATGATAATCGCCAGGAACAGGTTGAAAACAGGTCCTGCAGCTACGATAGATGCTTTGGCTCCCAAACTTTTATTCGTGAATGATTTTTGGGGATCGATAGGTAAAGTATCTTCCTGATCGGGATCTTCCCCCAGCATTTTGACATAACCGCCCAAAGGAAAGATCGACAGCCTGTATTCTGTCTCTCCGATGCTTTTTTTGAGAATGGCCGGTCCGAATCCAAGCGAAAATTTCAACACGCACACCCGGTTTGCTTTGGCAAGCAGAAAATGCCCCAGTTCATGGAAAAAAATTAAAATTCCAAGCAGGATAATAAATGCCAATACTGTCGTCATCCTATAAGTTCCTCCGCTTTATACCTGGCTTCATGATCAAGATCCATCACCTCCGGTGCATTGTCGATGTTCCATCCCGACAGGGCTTCCATGGTTTTTTCGACAACTGGGACAATTTGATCAAATCTCAGGCGTCCCTCGAGAAATGCCTGCACTGCCACTTCGTCAGCCGCGTTCAGAATGCAGGGCAGGCTCCGGGGTTGTTGCATGGCGTATCTGGCAAGAGTGAGGGACGTAAACTTCTTTGTATCCGGAGGCAAGAGTTCCAGGGTCAGATCGGCTGACAAGTCAATGGGCTCGAGATCCAGAGCAATGCGTTGAGGCCAGGAAAGGGCATAAGCGATTGCCAGGCGCATGTCAGGCTTGCTTAGTTGAGCCTTGATGCTCAGGTCGCAAAATTCCACCATGGAATGAATGATGCTTTGAGGATGAATGCATACATCTATTTTATTGATAGGAAGATCGAACAGCCAGGAGGCCTCGATGATTTCCAGACCCTTGTTCATCATGGTTGCCGAATCGATCGTGATACGTTTGCCCATCTCCCACTTGGGGTGGTTGAGGGCTTGTTCAGGCGTGATCCCGGGAAAGTCTGCCCCGGGCATTTGCCAAAACGGTCCTCCACTGGCGGTCAGAATAATGCGCCTTACATCGTTGTGTTCTTCCCCGACAAGGCACTGAAAGATGGCGCAGTGCTCTGAATCAACAGGAATGATGCGAGCGGCATGGTCCTCTGCTTCACTTTTTAAAAAAGAGCCCCCGATCACCAGGGATTCCTTGTTAGCCAGAGCCAGCACTGCTCCCTGCCGTACGGTTTCCAGCGATGGCAGAAATCCGGCAGCTCCGTAGATTCCGTTAACTACGATATCGGGCTGGGTTTGCCTGATAAGCTCTGTAGCACAATCCTCACCCAGTATGATATTCTTTACAAGTTTGCGCTTTTCATAAGGGCGAACGAGTGCCAACCGCTTAACATTGAATTCGCGGGCCTGTTTCAGAAGAATATCTTGATTGGAATAAGCTGCCAGCCCTGCAATGGAGAACTTGTCTGGGTGAGAGCGAATCACATCGAGCGTAGATGTTCCGATCGATCCGGTTGAGCCCAGAATTACTATTTGTTTCATTCAGCCTATAACCTGTATGACCAGATAGAGAACAACCCCCACAGGAATGACTCCGTCCAGGCGGTCCAGCATTCCTCCGTGTCCGGGTATGAGGTTGCCCATGTCTTTGACTTCGAATTCACGCTTGAACATGGATGCACTCAGGTCTCCGATAAGACCCAGAATAGTTATGCTGCCGGCAAGTACACTTATCAGCCAGAGGGGATAGTCGACTTTCGTTGTAACCACGGCGTTGTAGATAAAAATATATGCAATGCCGGCAACGATGCTTGTGATTAATCCTCCGAATAGGCCTTCCCATGTTTTTTTCGGACTCAACCTCTTGGAAAGATGGTGCTTCCCGAGAGATTTTCCGAAATAATATGCGCCTGCATCCGAGATAAATGTACTCAATAGACCGAATATCATCCAGAATCTGCCATCGACTCCGTTGCGGATAAGGATCCAGAAGCTGATCAGCATCACCGGGTAGATAAACCCTAAAAAGGCAAAGCCTAAGTCCATGGCATTGGCTTTGCTCTTTTCAAAAAGGAATAGATGAATGGTGATTATTATCAGGGATGCTATGGCAATCGAATAAAACGCCAGGGTGAGTTCATGAAAATATATGAACCAGATGAATGGGATAGTCCAGATCATCACAATCCAGCCCAGGATTTTCGCCTGGGGTCCTAGACATACCCGGAAGAGTTCATACGGGCAGAAAATGAACGCGATGTGCGCCACCATAAAGAATGCCCACGGCGGCCCAAATATTGCCGGCAGTGCCAGAAAGATGATCAGAACCAGTGCGCTGAGAATTCGTTTCATTTTCTAAGACAGTTCCTCAATCTGGTCACTTGTCATTCCAAAACGACGCTCTCTGGTTGAAAACCATGCGATAGCATCATCAAGGGCCTTTTCGTCAAAGTCGGGCCAGAGGATGTCACAGAAGTACATTTCAGTGTATGCCATCTGCCACAGCAAAAAATTGCTGATGCGTTTTTCTCCTCCGGTGCGTACCAAGAGATCGGGATCGGGCATGAATGCGGTATCGAGATGGCTTTTAATGACGTCTTCGGTAATTTCTTCCGGGGATAGCCCGGTTTGAGCGATTTTTTTTGCCACTCGGATAATTTCATCCCTGCCGCCGTAGTTCATCGCGATTGCCAGATGCAAATCGCTGTTGCGGGATGTTTTTTCGCATGTCATCAAGATCTTGTTCTGCAGGGTAGATGAAAATTTCGAAATGTCTCCAATAATATGAATACAAACACCGCTGTCCTTCAGTTTATGGACCTCGTCATCAATGAAACGCTCCAGCAAACGGAAGAGCCCGTCTATCTCTTCCTTGGGCCTGTTCCAGTTTTCAGTAGAGAACGCGTACAGGGTAAGGTACTCGACACCCTTGCTTTTAGCTGCTTCCACGATCCTGCGGGTAATCTGTGTAGCGGCTTCATGCCCTTTGATTCGCGGAAGGCCTTGTTTTGTTGCCCATCTTCCATTGCCATCCATAATGATGGCAATGTGACGAATTAATTTTTGCATAGTAATGTGTGTTAACACAGGGGTATACGGTGGTCAACAAGCAGCTTTTGAAAGGTCAATGAATCATTGAAAATGATGATATTAACGCTTGACTTTTAAAGTGTCATTAGATAGAGACTCTTTTTGCGCAAGATACAGGTGCGTCGAGTTGGCTGGCGTAGCTCAACTGGCAGAGCAGCTGATTTGTAATCAGCAGGTTGCGGGTTCAAGTCCCATCGCCAGCTCCAGTAAGGCATCGGAGGGGTTCCCGAGTGGTCAAAGGGAGCAGACTGTAAATCTGCCGGCTCAGCCTTCGGAGGTTCAAATCCTCCCCCCTCCACCAAAAGATTGGGGTTCGCAGGAGATGTAAGTCGTTTTGACTGCGTTCTACCTTGATGATGCGGGAGTAGCTCAGTTGGCTAGAGCGTCAGCCTTCCAAGCTGAGGGTCGCGGGTTCGAATCCCGTTTCCCGCTCCAGTACCCCTCTTTTTTATTATGGAAAATGCCCACGTAGCTCAGTAGGTAGAGCACTTCCTTGGTAAGGAAGAGGTCCACCGGTTCAACCCCGGTCGTGGGCTCCACCTTTTTTACTTGTGCAGAGAAAATTTTTAAACAAGGGGGCAATAAATGGCTAAGGAAAAATTTGAGAGGACGAAGCCGCATGTAAATGTGGGGACGATAGGACACATAGATCATGGGAAGACGACGTTAACAGCGGCTATCACGAAGCA
>Ga0272441_10005527_pt1 | contig 21879 bp, 20 predicted proteins | sample SSMProp6N_FD_193582 | JGI IMG/M metagenome (GOLD analysis project Ga0272441, IMG submission 193582) | Marine sediment archaeal communities from Little Sippewissett salt marsh, Falmouth, MA, United States - SSM-Prop-6N | ecosystem: Environmental > Aquatic > Marine > Wetlands > Sediment ... | reverse complement strand
GAGCGTAAAAGAGAGTTTGCGGTTCTCATTGCTCTCGGCATGAAAGGAGTTCAGGTACTTCGTCTGATTATCACCGAAGCCGTGGTTCTCGGTATCATTGGCGCGATCTTCGGCTTGATTTTGGCTGCTCCCCTTGTCTTTTACATTTCCACAACAGGGTTCGATTTCAGCAAAATGATGGGAGAAACCTCGATTTCAGGCGTTCTTCTGGATCCGGTGATGTACGGAGACATGGGAATGTGGCTCATCCCGCGCGCACTTCTTATCGGCTTAATATCAACATTCATCGCTGCGTTGTATCCGGCGTGGTTTGCAATAAAAACCGACCCGACATCGGCTCTCAGCCTGAGGGAGGCATAACATGAACTCAGTTCTCGTTGAAACCAGAGATGTTCACAAGGAATTCAGGACAGGTAACATATCGGTACATGCGCTTCGGGGGATCGATCTTGATGTGCGGAAAGGTGATTTTCTTTCCATAGTTGGACCAAGTGGAAGCGGAAAAACCACACTACTCAATTTAATAGGTGCGTTGAGCCTTCCCACAAGCGGAGCACTAAATGTTTTTGGTCAAGACCTCTCTGAAATGAGCCGACGAAAAAGGGCGGAACTCCGGCTCAGGTCGCTCGGATTTGTATTTCAGGCTTATAATCTCATACCGGTTCTCACTGCCCGCGAAAACGTCGAGTTTGTCCTCGAGCTCCAGGGCAGAGGGACCGAACGGAAAGAAACTGCCGAACGCACCCTGACGGAATTGGGTCTCGAGGATCTTCTCGACCGTCGTCCCAATGAGATGTCCGGCGGACAACAACAGCGCGTGGCGGTGGCTCGCGCTGTTGCATCAAGACCACGACTTGTACTCGCTGACGAACCCACGGCAAATCTGGACAGTGAGAACTCGGAGATGCTCCTGAAGATGATGAGAAATCTGAGGGATCAATTCGGCATGACGTTCGTATTTTCAACACATGATCCTCTGGTTGTTTCGTACGCTTCTCGCGTCGTGCGACTGCGTGACGGTAGAGTTGTGAGTGATGAGGATACGAATAATCATTCAGACTCAACGGATGATGGCGGGAGTGATGACTAAACAAATTATATCCCTGATTCGTCCCGTGGATACACGACACAACTGGATCCTGTGGTTCAGTGTGTTTTTACTCTCTGCGGGAGCGGTTCGTGGATTTGAACTGTGGAATACAGATACCGGATATCTGGATCTCAGGATCTCTTCGAAATGGACGTCTCTGTTGGCACATACACCTGACGATTCAATACTTTACCCTGAAAAATGGAATGCGGCGAATCTATGGCGGGTACGAGCCGATCTTACAGGAAGACCCCATCAATTCATCGCGGTCGGTATCGCATATGAACAGAGGATGAGGTTTGTTTCCGAGAATTCGGGAAATGGAGTAGGAGGCGGTGATCAATTTTCGAATGCCCCCATCCCCTTCAGAATCCGATCCGGGGATGAATCCATAGTGAGGATCGGCGATAGCTTTGAGTACAGACATGAGTTGGACAGGGCATACCTGGTTGCTGATATCGGCAGCACGGAATGTACTATAGGGAGACAGTCATTCGGCATGGGGCGAGGTACGGTATTCTCCGCCGTGGATATCTTCGTCCCGTTCGCTCCTGTTGACTACGATCGTGAATGGCGAAGAGGTATCGATGCCCTGAGAGTCAATATCCCCATCAGTAATTCGTTTTCGACGGATCTCGTGACTGCATTGGGTAGCGACATGGATTCTTCCGCGGCATGCGTCCGAGTCAAGGGATTTTTCGGTGGACTCGATGGTGAATTCATTGTTGCCAGACGGTATAAAGATACCATGGCTGCAATTGCGACATCGGTTCCCGTTCTAGATGCTGAAATTCACGGTGAAATCGCCTTATTCAACACATCGGACGATCTCCTCGATAATGGACTCCTGAAAGATGAGCAACTGGCCGTAAAGGCACTGATCGGGGGCTCATATACCCTTGATTTTGGGGCAGGTGTTATGGCTTCAGCGGAATACCTGTATTCGGATTTCGGGATCAAGGAAATCACCGATCTTCCCGGATATTTCGAGGATGATGTTTTCCTGTCACGTCTTCAGCGAGGCGATCTCCAGGTATTGGGACGTCATACGGGCATGTCACGCATTTCGTATGGATTCGGAACGGAAAAACCTATTACCATGACTTGGATCTTCAGTGCAACTGACGGATCCGGCCTTCTCATGCCCTCGGTGAACTGGTCCTTCTCGGACGAAATCAGTATAACCGCTTTCGCATATCTGTCCTATGGATCCGACCCGGAAGAAGGAAATCTCACCAGTCAATATGGTGACACCCCGACAACCGGTCTTCTTCAATTGAGCTTTTATCTTTAGCCCGCATTCGCATCCGGTATCTCAGCGTGAACGGGTGAGCGGAATTTCTGAATCCGCCTCCGTTTTCGGTCGTAAAATCCGTTGGTGTAAGGTATGAGGTTTGTCATTTATGCAGTCGAATTCAATCCCATAGCCGATTGATCACTGATATACGGGGAATGTATCGTAATGAGGATTGGGATCCCACGCGTAAATCCATGGTTTTCCGCGAAGCCGCATAAATGACGACGCCGGACTCAGGTCCTCATAAGTCCGGCGTCGTCCGGGGGGAGGTGTTCACGAACCGGTTTTTTGATATTTCTTCCGGTTCTTTTTCTCCATGCGCTCGTGAACTCGCTTTAGCTTATCTTCGGTCGCCAAAGTCTTGCGTCTTACGCGGATCTCGGAGAGAGCCCGTTCTAATTCATCGATGCGACGCTTGACCGCTTCGGGATCAGTAAACACGAACCTAACCTTGCGCTGAAGTAATGAGCAATTCCAACCATATTTCTTATCTTTATGCACAATCCATGCCGTTTTCTTTTACGAGAGACTTTGCCGATAGAAGCAGTATGGCGCCTTTTTCATCGATACCCCACCACTACCAGATTGCAAAGGACATATGTCATTTTGCCATACTATCCTTTTATTTTGAGAGACTATTTTGTATGAGTTATACAGGGATTACGGAATATTTCGACCGGCTTTATCGGCAATCTTAACGAGTTTTCCCCACATCTTCCCCATAATGCGTGTAGAGTGTGCCAACACAGTCTTTACGATCACGAGTATATCTTCATCTCCAGCCCAGTGACGTCTTAGGACATCCGGACCTGCGTGGTTGACAATTGAATCCAATACGTAGACCGCCAAAGCAATATCGTCCACATAGCCAACCGGACCGATAATGCCCTCCGGAATCAATTCGAAGGGTGAGACGAAATATGCGATCACGGCAGCCACTTTCGCCTTATCAACCGCCGAGACATCGTCGTCGGTCATGAGTTTACAGAGTAGATGAAAAAGATCAGGCGCGAGGAGTATATACTCGGACCAGGCGGATGACTTCCCTTCCGGCGATTGAATCCACTCCCGAATCTTCAGCCTCAATTTCTGATAGAAATCATGATGTTTCTGGTCAATTCCATCAGTAATATGAGACCAATTTCCTTCGTCTAACATACTCTCAAACACACTTTCTGAAGATTGATCTTCACTGATGCACGGATCCGGGTTGAGCCAGGAAATCCTTCAAAATCCTCTCATAGAGAGCAACGACCTGCATATCCCCATTATCACGGATGAAATAGCTGAAACTCGGAGCTGAATTGATTTCTATAAGCCACCATTGACCGTGTGTATCAACAGCCACGTCCAATCCTCCAAAACTCAGACATGTTGATTCGCTGATCGGGAGAAGAAAAGAACGCATCTCATCGTATACGTCACTTCGCGTGACATGTTCGGCTCGGCTGCCCGCCGTATGAAGCGGACTCACATTACCTTCTTCTGTGATACCGCCCATGATCTTTTGATACATGAACGCGATATCCCCCTTATAGTAGACGACTCGGTATTCAGTGGCGATGTCGATGTATTCTTGTGCAACGGCAACGTAATCATAACCCTTTTCACCCCGTTTAAAAATACGACCGAGGGATATCATAACATCATCATAGGAATTGCAGACGTACACATGTCTTCCCCGGCTTCCCGAATTCCGCTTCACCATGATGGGATATCTGAACTCGGAACGGATGATATCAGCGATTGTAGCATGAGACGCATAATGGAGATAGCTCAGATATTCCTCGTCTATATCAGGATCGAGAAATCCCTTTGTTTTCGGCATCCTCACGCATCTTCGGAAATACTCGTAGGAATACTCCTTGTCGGAGCATAAACGCGCCAGGGAATGGGGATTGAGAGGTGTCGCCCAATTCGAAAAAATAATCGCCGTTCCCCTGAGGTTGATCTCCACGGCATTGCCCGTATGATGAAGTACGGTATACGGCAGGTTCATTTTTTCGCAGCATGAAATCAGACAGCGAATATTTTCGTTCATTTTACCCAGATACACCTTATTTAATTTACGCCCGATTATCTGATTCCATCGTTCAAAGCAGCATAGTCACGGCTGATTCCTTCGATTTCAGAGAAATTATGCCGGTTGGATATCTTCCAAACAGAATGTGCTAGTAATATAGTCCAAAATTAAGTGATTGTTATCGTAAAGATTTGTTACGGACGAATTCTTTCGACGAAGACACAAGCTTGAGACAACGTCCCTGAGTATATCGAAAGGGCGAAAACGGAGTAGATGAGAATCGCTCAATTCAGGCTCGGAAAAGTAACGTATTTGAAAGGAAATCATATACAATCAATATTGATGCCGATCATCATTCATTTTTATAAGCATGAAGGAGTGTGCCATGCGAGAACGGAGATCATTTCCATATAGGTATCCGTGGAGTTGGACGCTGATATGCATCTGCATTTTTGTTTCAGTCATGAGTGCTGAACCCGCTGGAGTCCGTGAGCCGGGAGAACCGACATGGGGCCGCATGGCGACCGACGCTCTTCGGAATAATGAGATAGAACGAGCAATAATGCTCTTCGAGAAGTGGTTGGAAGCCGATCCTAGCAGTGATCTCGATTGGTACAACTACTCCTGTGCCCTTTCTCTCCATGGAGATACAATGAAGGTACTGGAAGCTCTATCCAATGCCGTGAAGGCTGGATATCGTGACTCATCATGGGCTGCGAACGATACGGATCTGACGATTCTAAGAGGATTACCCGATTTCAAAAACCTCCTAACTGACATGTCCTCACGGAAGCGGCAGGAAACCCATACATTGGGACAATGGAGATATCTTCCGCAAAAAAGACAGGGAAGATATCTCCTGCGACTTCCCGCAGCAGTCTCTGAGAATACCGATATGCTCTTCCCCAGCGTCATGCTCCTTCATGGACGAGGATCCAATGCCGAACGTTATGTTTCTATAGCCGAAAAATTGAATTTACCTGATGTTATCTTCATACTGCCTGAGGCTCCGTTCGCATGTGATGACAGGGAACACGGCTTCGAGTTTTGGCCGAGGGTATTCTGGAACAAACACAACATGAATAGTATCTCTCGACAATGTTCCCTTAACGCAATCTGGTTGAAAGAAATAGTGCGTGACGCTGCATTCGCGGCTCCCATCGATACAAACCGTGTCATTGTTACCGGATTTTCTCAGGGCGGTGCATCTTCGTTCATGGCGGTATTGGAATATCCCGACACATTTATAGGCGCAGCTCCTCTCGGCGGATGGCTCTTTGAAGAGTATGCCGACAGCGCTCGTTTTGCCTCCCTCGCTGCAAATGATGTCTCCCTTTTTATCGGGCATGGCGAAAACGATGAGTCGGTTGAGTTGAAACATGCTGAAGAAGCCAGGCGCTTCGCCGAAATCGCCGGCGTTAAGGTTGTTTATAAAACATACCCTGTAGGACATCGCGTGACCACCGAGATGATAGATGATCTCAGGAACTGGATCACAGATCTCATCAGAAAGTAAATCAGCTGAGGGTTTTATCTTTAAGGATATATCGATTGCGAACCTTCATGGATTACGAATATCAGATAGCCCTTCATAATCCTGTTCCCCGACTCGATTAGATCGGTGGAGCAACTGATGAAATACATCCACGGCGATGATCTGGTATGACCAGTTCACGTCCGGATCGCCGATTCCGTTTTCCGAGGACCACGAAACTGCATCCGAACCAACAACCGCAAGCCGGTTTTGATACGGGGCAATCCATGATGCCTCGAAGAAAGGATCGTTCGGTGCCCCATAGATCCAGAACTCCGCGGCTCGAGGCCACTCCTGCCAGTGAAGTCTGAGTTCGCCCTCTACGACTTCGGCAGATAATGGAATCAACCGCTCTCGGTAGAGAATCAACTGCGTATTGAGAACATAATGGGGTTCTGTATGCCCGGTGTAGTTATAGTCGCAGTCATTGCATGTAATCCCGTCCACGCAGTTCGGATTCGTGGGTCTACATTCATTGACGTAGGGTTGAATAGTATAATCAAAAGCCGCGGTATCACCGGGACTCACTGATTCACTCACATCCACATCCCAGGGGACGACCCGGTCTCCGGGACACCACCCTGCTCTGGAATATTGCCATGTTCCACCCTGGGGACTGCAGTCATTCTGATTACAGTCATTTCGCCAGAGGTAATGGCTGAATTGATCCCCATTGGCCGTTACTTCATGCCACTTATACGAAAACTCAGCCGCATTATCAGTGTTGCCCTGCCCATGCCCGGTAGTGATTGCCCGTAATTTGGCCGCCGCCATATCATAGGGAAGTTCGATGCGTACCGGTTGGAGGTAGCTGTCTATGGGATTATCGGGATCTCCATATACCAGGTAATCATTGGTCCAGAGATTTTCAATATCATACGGCTCGAAGGGAGATGCACCGGATACAAATGCAAACGTGATTGTAACGATCCACCCACGTTGATCACCAATCCAGGAATAGATCTGGCTCCGCAGCGTTACGCTGTCATGAAGAACGCATTCATAGTCGCTGACATCCAATTCCCAGATACATGAATCGGGTCGTGATCCACCGGTTATATCGTATGGCGTAACGATCCGTGCAATCTCGTATTGGGTTTCAACATCGCCATCGTAGTCAATGACCCGCAGGTGTCCGAGCCGATCCCATGGATCGCAATCCCCGGGTGCACCGGGGCATTGAATCTGGTAGTAAAGGAGTATCTTATCCCAAGGGAGTGAATCGGCGGGAAATTCGAATGTATCAATATGGGCATCGGCCCAATTGTAGAAATCATGATCGAATGTTGTAACCCATGTTGTTTCGGGACGGGAAACCACCGCATGGGCCGAAACGAATGACATTACAATAACAAATCCGATAAGTGAGAACCTGACTGTGCTCATTGTTTCCTCATTCACTGTAACGAACGGAGGGAAGTGGGCGAATTTATGTGGTCTCGGATCATCTGCATTCGTGAATGTACCGATTCGAAGAACATTTTACAAATCCGACATGGAATCATTAATCACACAAACGGAACTCCTGACTTGGCCTTGCATTATACTCCTGAATACTGGATTTCATGGTGAAAACGGTGAATGATCCACAAAACGGCTATAATAGGCATATCCATTCATTATGGTGACATGGTACATTTTCCAGGTGAAGAGAGTCTGAAATTCGTTGAATGCATTTCCAGCGTATTTTTCAAGAATTCATTATTGAGATAATCCCCTGAGAGCATTACTTATCTATGCCTGAACTGAGCAATTCTCATGAACTCCGGCTACGTATCGACGTCGTCCGTGACAAGAAGTCGTTACGATAACAATCGCTCAATTTAGGGATTTTATGCTGCGAGGAACCGGTATCAGACCATATGCTATAACATGGAATGAGACTAGACGGAGGTAATGACTTCAGGGCTTCGAAATCGGGAACTCCGTGGCGATTATTGGGTCAGAACAGGTACGTACTGCCTTGAATGAAATTGTACGCAAAACGTCGACCGATCAATCGTCGATCGGAGGTGATTTGTATTCAGGTGATATACATTCTGTATCCTCCCGTCATGTAGAGAGGATGAGGACGAACTATGAAAACGCTTGATGGTCTTGTTTGGGTACCCAAATGGGTTTCCTATATCGGTGCTCTGAAGGGTTGCCAAGATTTTCTGGGAATAGAGAATTCCGATGCCTGGGTCTATGGCACATCCGGACATGCATTCATCCTTAATATTCATAATGAACTATGCCCCAGCGGTCCCACATCGTGGAAATCAAATCGTATGACCGAACTGAGCATGAACGGCGGTTGCAATATTGAAAGCATCGTTTCACACAAGTTCCAGAAAGGATTCGAAGACGCTCAGAAGAAAGCATGGAATCGTGTCAGATATGCCATAGACAGAGGCCTGCCTGCTTTCGGCTGGGAAATGGCTATACCCGAGTATTACGTCATTTACGGGTATGATAAAAAAAGATACATATTCCACGGGCCGATGCGTCAGAACACCATATCGAGGGTGGCGTGGGACGAACTCGGCAAGACGGAAATCGGATTTCTCGAGATTTATATAATCTCCCCCGCGAATCCGCCAAATGATGAACTCGTTGTTCGAGATGCATTGGAATATGCAGTTGCGTGGTCTGATTCATCCAATGAATGGACGCTCCCCGATTATACGGGTGGTCCCATGGGATATGATGTTTGGATCGGGGCCCTGGAGAACGACAAGGCCGATGGACTCGGGGCCGCCTATAATGCCGCCGTCTGGGCGGAATGCCGGTATCATTCTGTGGATTTTCTGCGAGAAGCGAAAAACAGATTAAATGATAGTATGATGTTGCTCTTTGATGATGCAATAGCTCGGTACAAGTCGGTATCCGACAACCTTAATCTCGTATCTGAAACCTACCCCTTCATGGAAACTTCAGATGAGCAACGGGAACGGAACGTTAAAGATCCCAAACGGAAGGGGATTGCTATCAGAGCTCTAGAGCGGGCAAAAAGGGCAGAAGAAAAAGGAATTGTTTCATTGAAAAGGATCCTTGAGAGTCTCTAAGGTGTACTCCGATACATACCTATTTAATTTTTCAACGGGCCGGGGAAACCACCTTATCAAATAGGGGGACCGAATGACTTTTCGTACATTCCTTGTAGTCACTATTCTGTTTTTTATCTATTCGGGCGTCCAGGCTCAAGAGGGATCTCTTCCTGAGAATGATCTGAAACGGGCCGTAGTATTTGGTTTCAATGGTCTGAATATCAGTGACTTCATGGGAGGGGTCGGCTATAAAACCTGGATCGGCTCCAATAGTGCCGTGGTTCTGGGTGTTGAATTCGGGTACAGTGAATCTTCTGAAGACAGCCCTGAGGACGATGAGTATCACCCCGATAGCAATTCATCGCGGGATAGAATTGGAATATACGCCGAATATCAGAAACACTTTTCAAACGAAAATTCTTTATCGCCGTATACGGGTATCGCTCTTCAGACCGGTTGGTCCGGTTCATCATCATCACGTACATATCCCGAACAATCCGATATTCCCAACTCCAAACGCACCTCTGATATGTTTTCCATAACACCCGGTATCCTGCTGGGGTTTGAGTACTTCCTTAAAAGCGATATTTCGCTGAGTGCCCAGAGTTACCTCAACGCCGCCTTCAGTTGGGGATCGGATGAAACAAATGACGGAACTAATATCACGGAGATTGACCGTTCCGAATTCAATCTAACGCTCGGAACATCCAGACTACTTCTCATCGTGTACTTTTAGGCAGCACTCCCGGTATGCGGGAGAATATAATAGACCACCTTTTACGTATTGTACATCGTAAAGAATTGGTATTATTCCGCTTCGTAAATACATCAGATCAGGCACTATTCTAACCTTAGAATTGTGCCTGATGGAAACATCAAATCCGTCGGCTGACGGAATGTAAAGACTCCGAATTCAAATGCTGAACGCTGATCGACTAAGTCCATGAGCAAAGTAGAACGGCATATAGCTGATGGCTTGGTCGTCCACGCGAAACAGCGTCGTCTGGAATCACAATGGATAATGCAATGAACGCTTTCCTCATAAGATCGAATTGACATGCAGAGACGCGGTTTTCTTCTCGCCCTTGGATCGGGGATCTTTCTGTCCTCGCCTCTATCGCGATCACAATCGTCCGATAATCCCCGAGTATCATTTACATTCGACGATCCCAACCTGAATTCGGATCCGGAATTCTCTCCACAGGAAAGGAATCAACGAATCCTGGATGCACTTATGGCATGCGGCGAAGTGAAAGCGGCCCTTTTTGTGTGCGGGAAACGTATCGATTCGGACAAGGGTCATGCCCTTGTTTCGGCCTGGGATACCAGTGATCACATCATCGCTAATCACTCATATTCTCATCTTTACTATCACTCCGATTCTGTCTCCATTCATGAATATTCGACTGATATGATGCGATGCGATTCCCTCTTACATGACTATAAAAACTATACAAAACTCTTTCGTTTTCCTTACCTGAAGGAAGGCGATACAGTCGAGAAACGCGATGCCATGAGAGCTTTCCTGGAATCACACGGGTATGCGAATGGTGCCGTTACAATCGATGCTTCGGATTGGTATATAAACCAGAGGCTGATTGAACGTTTGAAAACAGATCCTGACGCCGATCTTACGATATACCGGGATTACCACGTGAACCACATTTTGAACCGCGCAGAGTTTTATGATGGTCTCGCGCGACAAATTCTGAATAGATCAATAGGACACACACTTCTCCTGCACCATAATCTTCTGAACGCACTCTTTCTACCCGACCTCATCGATACATTTCGTAAGAACGGATGGAAAATCATCGATGCGTCATCCGCATTCGATGATATGGTTTTTACACAGAAACCGGATATCATTCCGGCGGGTGAAAGTTTAGTGTGGGCTCTGGCAAAAGAATCGGGCGAATTCGATGATGTGCTCCGGTATCCCGGAGAGGATTCGGCGTATGAGAAGGATGGTATGGATCGACTTGGTTTGTAAGCATACTGTATATTTTTGCGTAAGAAACTATTGTCTTTGATGAGATTTTCCGGGAGGACGAAATGAACACACGGGATCCAAAACTCATAGCGCTTCAGTTCAATGAATTCATCAATGCCCGTGATCTTGAAGGTTTGACTTCCCTGATGTCCGAAACTTATACATTCATCGATTCCGCAAACGACGAGTATCATGGTAAAGATGTGATGACGGAGGGATGGAACGAATTTTTCAGACGTTATCCGGATTATACAAATGTATTCACGAAGGTATGCTCACGGGACAACCTCGTTGTCATGATCGGATACTCAACGTGTTCAAATGAACCCGAACTCGATGGTCCGGCACTGTGGACGGCAATCATCGAAAACGATCTTGTTGCGGAATGGCGGGTATATGACGATACCGAAGACAACCGTAAGAAATTCGACCTGTAGGTAGATAGTAATCTACCGTTACCGATCGTCGCACTATACGAGATTTCATCGGGAGGATTGTGTGAAAGTAATCGCGATACAAGGCAGCCCCCATAAAGGGAATACCTACAGCCGGGTTGAACGATTCGGAGAAATCCTGAAAACATTGGATGATATTACATACGAACATATACCATTAGCGGAATATGACATAAGCCCATGTAAAGGGTGTTTTCTCTGTTTCACCCGGGGAGAGGCCACCTGTCCGCTGAATGACGATAGGGTTCTGATCGAGACCAAAATGAAGGAGGCGAATGCCGTTGTTTTTGCAACGCCGGTATATTCCATGCAGATTTCATATCTGCTGAAAAGATTCGTTGATCGAATTGCCTATACGTTCCACAGACCGGGCTACTTCGATACATTCGCGGTAGGTATGGGAGTAACGGGGGGACTCGGTCTCAACGAAGCCCTATCGTATATTCGAATGTTCTCTGGCTCATGGGGCTTTCGATACATAGGAGATCTGAGGTATATAGATCCCCCCCGAAATACACATATGATGCCGCTGGTGAATGAACCCGACAGGACTGAGGAAATCGCCTCGAAACTATACCGCTTCATGCGGAAAAATCCTCCACGGAGACTTACAAGGAACGATTATCTTCACTTCTACGCCATGCGGGAAGTCTATAGCCGCGCGGCATCATTTCTACCCACCGATTATGAATACTGGAAAAACAAGGGGTGGCTCGATCCTCGAACTTCATACTTCACTACACACTCGAAAGAAAATGTACTGAAAAGCCTCATTCCCCGATTCATGGCCTGGATGATGGGACGAAATATGGATAAAAGCATGAAGCGATCAGGAGAACCTCGATCAAGCCACGATACGTAATTCCAAGAGGTTAGCTATGCTTCCTTGTATGGTTTGTATCTGAATGTTTTACATGCTGAAGCGGTATATACATAAAGACCATGAACGGAAGTGAGGATTTCCATGAAAAAAGAAAACATCGTGATAATCGGCGCCCTGCTGATCATTATCGCCGCATGGGTTTTGATGAAAACCGATCTGGCGAACTCAATTCATATAACATACAATGGACAACAGATTTCGAATCCCATCGTCGGAGTATTCGGTGGCATTTTCGGCTTCATCATATCCGTCATTGTTATGTTTTGTGTCGGGATACTCCTGATCTTTATTTTTTCCGGACTGGGAGTGATTCTCATTGGGGTGTTTGGCATTGTAGGTGTCGTATTGATTATAGTAGCGTTCCCATTTCTCCTTCCCATTCTCATACCGCTCTTGCTGCTGTTTCTCATTATTTCAGCTATCTCTCACTGAAAGGCGCAACGGGGGTATGCCTGATCGATTCTCTGGAGTAAGAACAAATGACACAATCTGGTGTATATGTTTTTATATGATAATGAGAAAAAACCGGGGCGTGAACGGACAAATCTCATTCACCAAAGGAATGGGGACTGATCCGTTCAGGAGGTGGCAATGAAAAGGGTTCTAGTCATCGTATCTATCCTCGTTATAGTGTTCGTATCATGTAAAGATGACGCGTCACTCACCGGTCCCATATCATCGGGACGGTATGAATACAAAGCCTACGATTCGTCGGGAAATCTCGTTGTATTCGGATGGCTATTCATCCATACCGATAATCCACCAAATATCAATGGCACATGGAGTCTGGAAGGGATCGCGCCGCTCAATGAAATCGGACCACAGACCGGTTCCGGAGAACTCCAGGGCAGGTATGAGAATGATGAGATATCAATCAACCTCAATCCTCAGTATATAGATAACAATGTCTGCCTTTCCGGCTCCGTAGAGGGTGAATCAATCATAGGCCTCTGGCAGAGGATCTCCTATAGCGGAGTCACGAACGAGGGAACATTTAGCGCTGTAAAAATCAACTGATCTCCCTTCTGGATTAACAGGTCAATTTCTCCCCCATTCTTCTACTTCTCTATTTTAGGCCCGCATTTCTCACCAACTTGCTTCGTAGATCTAATCAGGTAAATTAGTACCGAATATCCTAAAAAGGGAATTTTCATGCCTACTCCTGTTCATATCAGCACGGCTGCTTCTCTCGGTATACATGCCATGGCGATCCTGGCACTGAATGATCCGCGACCACGCACGGTACAGATTCTGGCAAAAGAGCTGCAATCATCCGGAGCACATCTCGCAAAAGTGTTTCAACGACTCGGGAAAATGAATCTGGTAACTTCGTCACGTGGTCGATCCGGCGGTTATCGACTGGCGCGGCCTGCCACGGATATCAATCTTCTCGACATTTACGAGGCTATTGAAGGCCCGTATCGAATTGAAGAATGCCTGTTCAATTCGCCTATCTGCCATAATACTCCATGTCTGTTCGGCGAATTTCTCCGGGAGTACAATTCGAAATTGAAGGTCAGATTATCAGAGACTTCATTAGCTGAACTCCGCGGATCAATGAGGATAGTGAGGGAGAACGCATCTTCCTCACATTTGTCACGGTAATGAGTCTGAACATCGATAAGAAAACTGTTCTGCCATTCGTCGCCGGGGTCCTGATTGTCATGCTCATCATCGGTTTTTCATCCTGGGCCGTTGAGTTTTCATCGCACGAATCGTTCTGTATGTCATGTCATGAAATGAGGATCGTTGCTGAGCAGGGTTGGATGAAATCGGTTCATTACGACAATGAATCCGGAGTCGTGGCAACATGTTCCGACTGCCATATTCCTCACGCTTTGATACCGAAGCTATACGTGAAAACACGAGACGGCTCCAAGGATATATACGTTCACTTGTTTGGTGAATCAAATCCCGAATCCATGGATTGGGATCATCTTTCACACAGCGCACGGACCAAGATCTACGACGAATCATGCCGCCAGTGTCATAAGAATCTTACACCCACCGGTGCTTCTATTAAAGCAATTGAAGCCCATCGGGAATACCTGCGAAATCCTGAAGCGGAAGGTTGCATGGATTGTCATACGGAAGCATTCCATGATGAATTCCTCTCATTCCTGTTCGGTCCGGACAAACGTCCTCAAAATGGAGGTCATAAATGAATCGGTATGCGCCAATCGCCGCCGCAATGGTGAGTATGGTAATCCTTTTACTAAGCTCCGTGGCTCTTTCCGTTGAATCGAAAGGCCTTCCTGCCACGCCACGCGAGATCATAATCCATAGAGGACTTTCGGATATCGAATCAAGTTGCATAACCTGTCACTCAAAAGAGGAACCGGGTAAATACCACGATTGGTCTAAAAGCATCCATGCTCGTGCCGGTGTAACATGCATCGACTGCCACAGAGCACTCCGGACAGATAAGGATGCCATGGATTGTCCGGGTACCGAGAAGTGGTCGGAGATTAGAATTTCTCCGGTGGTAACACCAAACGATTGTAAGCGGTGTCACCCCGTCGAAGCGGCGCAGTTCTCAATAAGCAAGCACGCTCGCACCTGGGAGATTCAGACCGATCAGATAAAGGATCCGTGGCTCAAGGGAATGAATTGTTCGATCGAACGTGCGACCGGGTGCTACGTCTGCCATGGTTCGGATATTTCCGATGGAGTTCTCACCGCGGAAAACTGGCCGAACAGCGGATGTGGACGTATCAATCCTGACGGATCGAAGGGGGTTTGCGTCATCTGTCACACTACTCACCGCTTTTCGATTGCAGAAGCAAGAAAACCGGAGAACTGCGGACAGTGTCATCTGGGACCGGATCATCCCCAGGATGAGATTTACTTTGAATCAAAGCATGGAAAACGATATCACGCCGAATCCGATGAGTGGAACTTCGAGGCAGCCCCGGATACATGGGAGGCCGGATCGCATTTCAGCGCGCCCACATGCGCGGTCTGTCATATGAGTGGAATCGGACCTCTTGCAACAACTCATGATGTAGGAGAACGTCTGAAGTGGGAGGCACAAGCTCCTCTGAGTATTCATAACAAAGACCATTCGGTCGAACAAGCACGCAGTGATATGATCACCGTTTGCACGCAATGTCACTCACCCCGGTGGGCGAAGAACTATCTCGATCGTTTGGACATGACGATGCTTCACTACAATGAGGAATACTTCGCGCCTGTAAGGACTGTGGTCAATGAATTGTACGCCGACGGCGTACTCACGGAATGGCCTGTTTTCGACGAGGAGATTGAATGGTACTTCTATGAGTTCTGGCACCATGAGGGTCGAAGAGCACGCATGGGAGCATCGATGATGGGTCCCGACTATGCATGGTGGCATGGTTTCTATGATCTGAAACGAACATATCAGCATATCATGCATCTTGCGGAAACAGCCAGAGAGAAAGGTCACGGTTCACCGTCATTTGTTCCAGGGTCGGGTGGAGAGAATCTGACCCCGGTTGCGTTGAAGCCCCTGCCGGAAGTATGGGAACAGATCAACGTACTCATCGGAGACGGGTCGAAATAAAATAATCCGTACTGATGACGTTTACGGGTTCCTATACACACACGTAAGGAAAATCAACAATCGGTCTACGGGAACGGGCACAGGATCCCCGGTTATTCCCGTGCCCCGGGACCAGTCAGCAACACCGCGCAATCGTCACGGTACGTCAAGGTTGAAATCGAATTCTCCTATTCGAAGCGATGGAAGGCCTTCCCCGTTTTCGTTTACTCCCCTCGCAACGAAATAGTGATTGTTCACCGGGTCGCCGGCGACCCCTGAGATAGTAATCGGAACAGTGGTGATACCCGTGGTTTCACTACCGGGAACAAGCCCGAAAAACGGATCAGTTCCCCCATAAAGACTCATAGAATCCGCGTTTTCGGGGAATTCGAATGAAATCTCAATATCACCGCGGGTCACGGAACATGAGAATTCACCTGCCGCCCGTGGCGCGATCTGGCGCTCAACACCAACGTCGTCGAATCTGATCTGGCCGGAATCCGTGACATCCATGCCGTATATGATCAGGTGCTCGCCGGGATGATCAATGGCGCCGTAGCCTTCCACCGTCCAGTATACCGGTTCCGTCCCGCCTGATTCCCATAGCTTCAATCGAACCCACGGAAGATCACGCGACAGGTCTGCTTCCTGGCGATACGCATACCACGTATCCGTTTCGAGTTCAAAGGCGGCTATTCCGACGAACATATTTCCGGAGACTTCATCGAAATCACGCAGAACAACCATGTCGTTCTCGAAATCAAAAGCGCCGATATAGCCGCCGTTCGAACCGAAAGAAATCCCCGTCATAACCATCCCGGTTATTGCCCCACCCGTACCCGGAACATAGAGGTTTCCGAAAGCCGAATACTCGGAGGAATCGGATTCAGACGTACATGCACTCCCACACATGTACGCATCCTCATTCCATGTTTCGGTGGTACCCAGATAGTACGATAATCCCTCAGACGTCCACAAAGGCCAGGGCGATATCCATTCCAGATCGGTACCGGGCGATCCCGGTGTTTCAAAGGTGTCGATCCACACAGTATCTGCGACACAGTTTGGAATAATGGTACAAGAGATCATCAATAGATTAAAGAGAATCCGACCCATGGCACCCTCCTGTAGTTCACATGAACAAAAACCCCTTCACCGTTCTTTAATCTATACACGGGATTCATCATTGTCAGTAAAAAGAAATCACAGATTCCAGCGGATTTTCAAAGTGTGGTCACAACAGGAAGGAATAATTTGCTTCAGGTCTATGAGACATATATGTTCGCCGGATTCATCCACCAACAGAAAGGGGCTTCTATGAGTTTACTTCATGAGCCAGCCGCGGAAGCGCGACCCGATCACGCCATTTCCTACAAGATGCGGATCGGTGTCCGGATGTTTCTCATCTATGGGATCATCTACGCCGGATTCGTCGCAATCAACGTCCTGAAACCCGTTCTCATGGAGACGATAGTCATCTTCGGACTGAACCTTGCCGTTGTATATGGCTTCAGTCTCATCATAATCGCTCTCATTCTTGCGTTGATCTACAATTCCCTCTGTGCAAGAAAAGAAGCCATCATGAATTCTGGCGAAAACACGGGGGGATGTTAAATGGAAATACTGTCTGTTGTTTTGTTTCTCGTCTTCGTCTCCATCGTACTGATACTATCCTCATATTTCGCCCGTAAGACAAAATCCAGCAGCGGGTACTTCGCTGCCGGGGGGACCATACACTGGTCTGTCAATGGTATTGCATTCGCCGGAGATTATCTCTCTGCTGCCTCTTTTCTCGGCATCTGCGGCATGATTGCAACTGTCGGTTACGATGGTTTCCTCTATTCAATAGGGTATCTGGCCGGTTGGATAGTGGCATTGTTTGTTGTTGCGGAACCCATGAAACGTATGGGCAAGTATACCTTTGCCGATGCCCTGGACTCAAAATTCAACTCAAAGGGTATACAGCTCTGCGCGGCAATAAGCACGCTTATCGTATCAATCTGTTATCTCATTCCACAGATGGTCGGCGCGGGTTCCCTCGTAACGCCGCTTCTCGGGCTTTCCCATGCTGTCGGCGTAATCATTGTCGGCGGCATCGTAATCTACATCGTTGCCACAGCCGGTATGACATCTACCACCTACGTCCAATTTCTCAAAGGCGCGCTGCTCATAGTCTTTTCCACGATCCTGGTCATCGTGCTGTTCAACCGGGGAATATCCACAACGCCTGATCAGGGGGGCGACGTAGAGTTCTACTCCTATAGAACATTACCCGCGACTAAAATCGATAACGGTCTCGATGTACCGGGGTATGAATTCATCGACGAAAATACCGTAGGCGACGTCCACATCGTACATCTGGCCCGGTACAAGCCACTCCTTAAAAATGAAGATGGCGTCTGGACCTTTAACGTGAAAGATCAGCACATACCGCTGGCCAGCATCGACGATTTTATTGAACAGTATCGAAAAATCGGCCATAAACAGCTGGAAGATACGGAAAATGGTGCTATTTCAGTTCATGCCGACAGTTGGTGGAAGAAAGAAACTGCGGAAGACGGATCTATCATTCTCCATGAAACTCAATGGCAATCCATTCATGCCGATGGAGGAATGTGGATAAACGGTGCGCCGCTATCCGAAGACAATCAGCTCCGCCAAGTCGGTAACATGGAGAAGATCATGGGGAAGAGCGGCAAGAATTACTCCACCGGTCCGGTGGGTCCGTTCAGTTTCCTTTCCCATATTCTCGACAAGGAGTCAGTGGTCAGGTTGTGGAAAAAGGTGGAGTTCACCAGCGGGAACGAGGAAATCACGGTCCACTACCCCACATTTATGACCGGAGATCGCGTAATGCGACCGGGTCTCAAATTCAAGGTTCAGGGTACGCCCACGCAGAAGATGGAGTTTTTCTCACTCATGATGGCCCTCTTCTTCGGAACGGCGGCGCTTCCCCATATACTCATTCGCTACTACACGGTGCCCAGTCCGGCATGCGCACGGAAATCCACCATCGTGGCCATCGCCGCCATCGGTTTCTTCTACATACTGACCATGTACATGGGACTCGGTGCAATGGTGAATGCCGTTGTTAATCTTAATGACAACAATATGTCTGCACCGCTTCTCGCCCGTTCATTCGGGACATTCCTGTTTTCCATCATATCCGCCATAGCCTTTGCAACGGTTCTGGGAACGGTGAGCGGACTCATCGTGGCTGCGTCGGGAGCAATAGCCCACGATCTGCTCGACCGTTTCGGTGGTTTGAATATGAACGAAAAACAACAGGTGAATGTAGGCCGGCTTGCGGCTTTCGCCGTAGGTCTCGTCGCTATTATCCTGGGAATAGTGTTCAAGGGAATGAATGTTTCATTCCTCGTGGGATGGGCATTCGCGGTTGCGGCATCGGCCAATCTTCCCGCCATAATCATGCTTCTTTTCTGGAAGAAGACCACATCAAAAGGTATAGCCGCATCGATTATCGTCGGTATCGTTTCGGCTATCGGGATCATCCTGATTTCCCCCGATATGTATGTCCGGTACGGTCTTCCCCGCGAGGCTGCTCCCATCAGTTTTGGACAACCGGGAATCATATCCATTCCACTGAGTTTTCTAACATTGATCGTTGTCTCTCTGTTCACACAGAAAAAAGAAGTAATCAGCGAATAACTGTAATTGGGCGGCCGGTAACACAAACCGGCCGCCCCGGTTTCCAACCGGGAGGATCCATGAAGCGATTTTTGATTGGTATTGTTTTAATCGGTCTCGCGTCGGTACTGGTTCATGCGGACACCGGTTCATCCGATTTCGGTATTCGTTTTTCGGGATTCGTGAAAACTGATCTCATGCTCGATTCCAGGCAAACCGTCGCGGCGCGCGAAGGGCATTTCCTTCTGTATCCCGCGCCCGAATCTCAAGACGCAGACGGCGATGACATCAACGCCGCCCCGAACCTTAACATCCTGGCCATCCAGACACGACTCAAGGGTTCCATTTCCGGTCCAGACGCCTTCGGCGCCAAAACGGGAGGAATCATTGAAGGCGCATTCTTCGGGCACTCCAGCGGCGACATAAACGGATTCAGACTGCGCCATGCATTTCTGACGTTGAAATGGGACACATCCACCCTTCTCATGGGGCAGTACTGGCACCCCATGTTTGTAACTGATGTCTATCCGGGTACGGTATCGTTCAATACCGGCTCACCGTTTCAACCGTTCTCGCGTAACCCCCAGATCCGATTCACGAAGACTATGGGCACTATGAACTGGATCGTCGCCGCCATGTCTCAAAGAGACTTCGCGAGTTCGGGCCCCAATGGAACAAGCTCAAACTATCTCCGGAATGCGGTGATCCCCAATCTTCATTTCCAGCTTCAGAAAAAATCCGAGGGATCGGTTCTCGGTATCGGTGCTGACCTCAAGATGCTGACCCCGCAGTTGACTGTGGGCGGATTTAAAACCACCGAAAAAGTCACGGGATTGTCCGCAATTGCTTATGCGAAATTCAACCTGGCCTCGTCGACGCTTAAGATCCAGGGTGTCTACGGTCAGAACATGACCGACCATCTGATGCTCGGTGGATATGCTGTTGAAACAATTGATGACGCCGCTGGTGAGATCACCTATCTGCCGACAACCGTCATGTCAGTCTGGACTGAATTATCAGGGGGCAGGGATTTCGCCTATGGCATCTTCGGCGGATACACAAAAAACCTGGGTACTTCCGATACCGTGACGGGTTCATTTTACGGTCGTGGATCCGACATCGACGCGATTTATCGTATTGCTCCGCGTCTCATGTGGACCTCGGGTAAGACCCGTTTCGCCGCGGAACTTGAATACACGGCTGCCGCCTACGGCAATCCGGATGAGGAGCTGAAGATAGAGGATAGCGAATCAGTGGCTAATCTCCGGCTTCTCCTCGCGGCGTATTACTTCTTCTAGGCTGCCCTTCAAACAGAGATATCGACCTACACGGCCGAAGACCCAACCCGTCTTCGGCCGTTTGTTATTCATGTGGACGCATAGTGCCCGAAGCCGGACAATCTCCTTGTCGATATTTAAATAAACCAGTGCTTTCAACAGGCATGTTTCTTGCCGTTTCTTTTCGAATATCACCTTCTAACCCGAACAGAGGTCGGTATCATGTCCAACACTACGCGGATCATAGTTCTATTCGAAGCGCTTCTCCTCCTCCATTCATTCGTCGGAAATGCCCGGTCCCAGCTTTTGAACCAACCGGAAAGCATTGAATACGATCCCATAGAAGACCGGTACCTGATCTCGAACTACGGAGACGGAACAATAGTCACCTTTGATGAGAATGGAGAACAGGAGTATCTCTATACGGGGCTTGGACAATGTGTTGGTCTTCACATTGTGAACGGTATCCTGTTCGTGAATCGCGCAGCCGACGGACTGAACGGATATGATCTCGAAACCGGGGATCTTGTCATTGAACTGACTATTCCCGGTATGAATTTTTTCAATGATATTACATCTGATGGGAGCGAATACCTCTATATCACAGACTGGTATCAGACGAACTGTAAGATCTACAAGGTCAGTCTTGAGGACTATTCGTATTCGACCTTTGTCCCGGGCGGCTATTCATATACAAACGGTATTCTCTATGACGGCAGACGGAATCGGATTATTACCGTGGGTTATATACAAAACAACTTCTCACGGAACTATATCATAACATTTGATCTGGATGATCCTTCGCAGGTCAACCTGTACGATCCCGGAGTTCAGGCATTTGATGGTCTCAGTATCGATAATGAGGGAAATATCTATGTATCCGCATGGCTGGAAGATGCCGTTTACCGATTCATGGGTGGTGACCTGGATAGCTCGGCTGAACTCGTTGCACCGGGTTTACTCGATCCTGCCGATATCTTCTATGACACGAGAAACAATGTTCTCTGCATTCCCAATTTCAGCTCGAACACTGCTGACTTCGTTTCATTGCAGTTTGTAAAGGTCAACGCGATCCCGTTTACCTGGGATGGCGGATCGTCCGGAGGAGTGGCATGGATCGACTATAA
>Ga0272441_10005526_pt1 | contig 21883 bp, 15 predicted proteins | sample SSMProp6N_FD_193582 | JGI IMG/M metagenome (GOLD analysis project Ga0272441, IMG submission 193582) | Marine sediment archaeal communities from Little Sippewissett salt marsh, Falmouth, MA, United States - SSM-Prop-6N | ecosystem: Environmental > Aquatic > Marine > Wetlands > Sediment ... | reverse complement strand
AAAGCAGAACCAGGTGATGGAGGTTCAAGCTTCACAATTAATTAAGGGCAGTGAACGACTTTAGTCGGGAACCGCCCGCTCTTTAGTCTTCAAAGCTATCGGCTTCAGCCGATAGTAGTTTACTTTACAAGGTTAAATGTTTCAACCTTAATGCGGCCCCGGCTTATAAATACCCCAGGTCTTCCAGACGTTTTGTGATCTTTTGTTGATCCTCCTGGTTGAAAACATCCTCTGGTGCAGTTTTATGACTGCCCGGCGGATCTATAAATTTTGTAAGAGGATTTTTTTTCCGAAATTCCGTGGTAAATATTTCTTCTAAAACCCGCCCATCTATCTGTTGCTCCAGTGGCAGTTGCAGGTAATATAGTAGCGTCGGAACTATGTCTATTATTTGTCCCCGTTGTGCTTCGCCTTGCTTTACCTCATTGCTTGCTGCTATAAAAATACCATCTTTGTGATGTTTACCGATATGGCTGTCAATATTCGTCTCGACCACCTCGAATATTTCGCCCCCCGGAGCATAATAACCCGTAAACGTATATCCCGGCGCACCTTCTATTATCAAATCCGGTATCCTCTCCAGAAACTCGCCCTGATATATTTCTTCTTTACGATACACATTTGCCACGACGGGCCTGTGGTCTTTAGGGTCCTGCATTGCCTGCAGTTTCTCTGTTATTTCCTTAATTGTATTATACCGTTTTGTGCTGTTTTCGGTTAATAAGTAAATAAAACCTTCGCTGTTGCGTCCCAACGAGTAGGCCCGGGAACCGTCCCAGTCAATATCCTCCTTCTTAAGCCCTAATGAACTCTCGATCTCTTTCAGAGTTTCTTGAGGCAGAATATATTTCAATAACCGCCCCAACCGCAATGCTCGGGTCATTTTTTTCAGCCGGGGGTGTTGGATGGGTTTCTCATTCAATTTTAAATATGACTGTTGAACCAGCCAGTTACCCAGATTGACTCTTTTTTTATGACTCTCAAAACCATGATCGGAAACTACCAGAGTCAGATATTCCGTTTGTGCATTTTTTGCAAACAGTTCTCGCAGCTCCTGAATCTTAGCATCCAGCCTTTTATAAAACAGCTTAAATATCGTATTACGTTTCTCTGGGTCGTATTGCGGATGATTTGAATCTAAATAATGCCATAATGTATGTTGCACAAGATCAGTTGCCTGAAAGTGCACCATAAAAACATCATACCTGTCCTTCTCCAGGAGTAACTCTGCTGCCCGTACTCTGTTTTCCAGGATCGCGGCCAATTGTTCACAGAATTGTTCCAGTGAACCTTGCTGAAACAGTTTTTTTATATTGTTAAGATTGAAGATATGGTAATCAGGTACCGCTTTTAAGAGTAATTCTTTCAATTCCGTCGGATATGTAAAATCTGAATTAAGGGAAGGAGTCAGTATTCCGGTAATCATTGCCCCGTTCACCTCGTGGGGCGGATACGTCATGGGTACGTTTATCAGCCCTACTCGCTTTCCTCTCTGGCTCAAAATTTCATAGACAGGCCTCTGAAGCGTGTGTGAACTTACATATTTTTGCGTTTTTTGTTTTCTGTCCCAGTAGGAAAAGTTAAAAACTCCATGACTGCCGGGATTTGCACCATTAAGAAAGCTTGCCCACGCCGTAGGTGTAATAGCCGGCATAGTGGATTCCAAAACGCCTCGTGCTCCCGTCTCCATCAGACTTTGCAAATACGGCATATACCCCTCTGCCATTGCCGGTCCCAGCACCTGCCAGTTCCCCCCATCAATCCCAATAATCAATAATTTTCTGTTCATATTCAAAGTGTAGGTTTTTTTTAAGTCTCTCTGGTCATGATCTTCAAATAAGACTTTGCCGCAATTGGGATGGTTCCCTGACACTTAAATTCTGCTCCCTGGGCATCCATAATCGTTAATTTGTCAATTTTCTCCTTGTGTCCCAGTTTTAAACACACTTTTTCCTCGTTATCTTTAGGGTTTACTATCAGAGCATACATACCGGATTGAGCAAGCGGCCTTAAAACGAGTATGTTGGGATTATCCCAACTTATTACCGTGGAAGTTTCCGCCATGAGCGGATTTGAGAGCATACAAACAGGTGTGGATAAGCCTTTTTGCTCAAAATAGGAAATATATTCCGGCAAATGTTGTAAATATTTTTCCTCCACCAGCACTCCATACAGGAAGAGTATCTCTAAAAAAAGAGTGGCCCGCAAATCCTGCTCTGCCATTATTTTTACCGTTCCTGAATGCAGAATCTGTTTAATAGCCTTACGCATAATCGGTATCAACCAGGTGGCTCCTGTTTGACCGTATAGGGTCAAAAGCACCTCAATGTTGACGAGATAGTAGGGATTTGAAAAATAACTGAAAGTCAGATCCCTTTCAATAAAACCGTTGGGCATTACCAGACGGGGGTACTTCCTTTTCATATACGGAAGTATAAATCGTGTCAGCAAATGCTCATAACACCTTAATAGCTTCCGTGCGCATCGTCCTCTCATCTTAAGTGTCAGCCGCATTGTTATGTCTCGTATCCCGTACAGCCACGAATACAATACTTCCTGTGGCTTGGCATCTAACACTTTTTTCAGACTGGATATTCCTTGTTCCAGGTATCGTTTGCCCTCGGCAAATGGTTGAACAGCCAAAAAACGCCCCAAAACTAAAAGGGTATAAACATGCGTATTGAGGCAAAGGGTATTGGTGGCGGAACTCCCGAATGCTTGCGAGATAACCATCGTTTTATAAAAAAATCCGACTTTCTCCTGATTTGTTTCCAGACTGTCGTGAAAGAACCAGATGTCCTCCGGGCTCAAAGACTCATTCAAAGTTAATAAATACCTTAATGCTTTTTCTGCTTTTTCTAAAAAGACTGCTTCCCAGCTTCGTTCATAATGAGATAAAAGCAGATTGATCCCTTGCACCTGATTGACTGTATGAGTTTCCATCTCGTCCGTCCAGACGCCGTGTGTCCATCGCCCGTCCGCCGGCAGACTCAACATGGTTGCATAGGCTATGAAACAGGATAGCAACTCATAAATTTTCTTGCCCGTCTGATTCTGCAGGTATTGCAGATAATGATACAGAGTATAACCCATATGTTGACATGCCCAGCTTCTCTTGTAGTTTTCATACCGGGTGTTGTAAATTTGTCCCCGGATGAAATAATGCCAGACATCGGTAATCCGTTCCATGGAAAACCACAATGCCCAGGTCACCTTCTGATGCTCGGCTCTTTGTCTCTGCAGAATCTCGTTTTGATAAGACGGTATGTCTTTTTCGAAAAGTAAAACGCAGAATTCCGACCATCCATCTTTGTCTCCGCGCATGGTAATTGATATATTTTTGGCACCGCTGGCAATCTCCCAGGATCCCAGCGCTTTTTCGCATACAATTCTGCCCTGAGGATCATAGCTTCTCCATTTGGGCGGCTGAGGGATCCAATAAAGCTGCTCTGCGTTCTTGCTGATTAAGTGCCCCATCAACGCCGAGTAAAGCTCTACCTCTGCAATATATAAATTTAGTGTCGTTGTGTGCCTGCAAAAAATCGAAATATGAAAGCAGGATATTTCGTAAGCAGTTAAGCGATCACTAATAATCTTGATCTCCACAGGTGAATCCGCTCCCTTATGCTCCCTGCGTCTTTCAAAATGAGCATCTTTATAGATCAGCTCCCCAGTTGTGGCTGCGGATTCTTGAAGCAGTTTTCCCAGGTCCATCTGTATCTTCTCTGCTATGCTCATCTCAGACCCTTAAAGATTTCTTTGAACAAGCGAAAAACATTATTTTTTTTGTCAATAAATCCAAAAAGTAAAATTGTACCCACATAACTAACCATCCCCACCCCGATCAAAATCAGCAGGCCCGGTAGATTGACGGAACCGAACTGTCTCTTGACCAAATACAAACATGACACCATGACCAAAGTGGCCGCTGTCGGCGTAAAAACTAGCGTTACAAAATCCCAGGGGCTGTGATCGATGAATTTTTGTACCAGGAACAAACCGACCACCCCGATCAAGAGGCTTGACAATAATACCGACAGTGCAGTGCCCGGCATACCCATTGCCACAGTGAGTGGATAGATAGTTATGATGATAAGTATCAGGCGAACCAAAGAAAGTTTGGTCGAAATATCCGGCCGATTCATACTCATAAAAATGTTTCCAAACTGCATGCATTTGGACGCTCCCAGCAGACAAAGGATTTGCATCGTCGGAACCATCTCGGTCCACTTTTCACCCAGAATCACCTGGATAAGCTCCTCTCCCAGAACAATAATACCTCCCGTGATGGGATAAGATATGGCCGTGACAAATAGCGTGCTCTTAATGTAGCCGTTCCTTAATTTTTCCCGGGCATCCTGCAATTTGGAATAGGTCGAAAAGCTGACTTTCGATATCACATCTCCTATATCTGTAGCCACCAGGTTGGAAATCCGATAAGCATATCGATACAGTCCCAGCGCCTTCACTCCCAGCATCCGACCGACCAGAAAATCATCACCGTTCATAATGAAGAATTTCAGGATTGAGGTGCCAAATATCCACTTGCCGTAAGTCCACAGGTCCCGCAATTTGGCCACATCTGTACAAAACCGGGGCCGGTTCCCATCCAGCAGATAACTTAGAATTACTCGTGCCGTTTCTCCCGCCAGTTTCCCCCACACCAGCGCCCAGACATTTTTGTAGAGCACCGCCAGATACACGGAAAGACCAAGATCGACAATCAGTCCTCCGATTTGATATATAAAAACCTTATGGAATTGCAAATCTTTTTGAAACACGACGAGGCGAATGTTACTGAATGTATTCAGTATCATCATAATGCCTATTACCCGAATTAGAGTTGTCGCTTCGGATTTTTGAAAAAACATTGCTACCAGCGGAGCGCTGATATACAGCACGATATATAATAAAATCCCCCTGACAATCCCTACCGTCCACGCCACGTTCAAGTGATCATCCGTAATGGATGATTTTTGTATCATGGCCGATTTAAAACCAGTTTCGGTAAGCTGGTTCAGAATGGCCATTGTTAACAAGCCGATACCCAACAACCCAAAATCCCTGGGCCCCAGGAGTCGACCTAATATTACCAGCCGCACAAAATCCAATACGCGCAAAACAAGTGTGGTCTGCATGACCCAGAACCCGCCGCGAATAGTTCTGTTATATAGACTTGGTTCATTTCCCAAAGGCATATAGGTATGGTCCGTATCCCCCGGCAACATATAAAATCGAAGCTGCTTCTTTAAACACTACACTTACCCGCTATAAAGATTTGAAATCTGCGGAGTTTCGGTACCAGTCGCATACATACATCCCGAAAATAAAACCGTGGCTGTTTTCGCATTTTATGATACATCTCATACTGTATTTCCTGAATTGTAAAACCGCAATGCGACAGAAATTGTTTTACCTGCCTGGTTGTATATACCCGAAAATGGCCCATATGTCCCACCTCGGATAACTTTTTATATTCAGAAAGAGGTTCATCCATCCCCCCGCCCCGCAAATACTTTATCATTCGATCGAGAGTGTACAAGTTGGGAGTACTGAATATCAGTTTTCCTTGCCGGTGCAATACCCGGTTAATCTCCCGGAGAGTACTGATCGGATCGATACGCAGATGCTCGAAAACCTCCGTGCATAAGATCATCATAAAATGTTCGTCGCCAAAGGGTATCCTGTCCCTTTCAATATCGCACTTGAGGATTTTCAATTGGTGTTTCTGGATAAATTCTGCCGCCCGGTTGGGCTCCAGGTCTAAACTCGTTACCGGCAAACCCATCCGGCTTAAACAAAAGGTCATATGACAGGGTATGGCCCCCACTTCCAGAATTTCACCCCCCGCGTAATGTTGCTTGATTAATGACAGTTGAGAGAAATATCTTTCCCTTGAATCTCTGAAATAATCTTCACCCCAGCCCCGTAATGATGGCTGCAGCAGATAAAGTTCTTTCTCCAACTCAGCTATAATATTTTCTGTTTCTTGTTGCTGATAATCTTTTTTCTTTATGGGCATTACTTTAATTTACGTTTCTCCGGCCGCATAGGTTTGCAGGCTTTCTCCGGGTAGCATCACAATATTCGATCTTGACATTCGCCCTTTTTCTGATGCTTATCGGTATTAAAAGGGACTTATTACTGCCGTTAAATCTTTGGCTGATTTCGCCAATCCCTGTTAAAAATCCCTAATTCGACTTCAATGGCCCTTCCCTGACTTTATGTCAGGATATTCCACAGGTAAAAGTGCTAATACACACCCTGACTGATCGATAGCATTTGTACGGTAAGATATTATAGATAAACCTTTTACGGCGAAACTGCTTTATAATGACCATTTTATATTATTATATTTTAATTGTCAATTAACCCGATAGAACGGTTATAGAAGATTAGTCAAATATGGGCTGCCCAGATGCAGGTATAATTTATCCTCCCCTTGAATTTTTTATGATATGATGATTTTATAAGACAGTGTTATTCGGTCAAAATAATGCAAATTAGCTATTGACGCATCTATAACCTCTGCTATAATTATAATAGAAAGCGTAATATATACCCGAGTTACTTGTTTTTATACTGCAATCCTTAATTTTTATATTATTTCATACCTTAACTCGCCCGCCTTGTAACGCCTTGATATTACACAAGTTACGCTGAAAATTCTATCGAAAAACAAACAGGTTCGAGAATCTGTATATATGCCCATGGTAAGGTCTCTGCGTAGGAGACAAAATGCCCTTATATATATTTTTTTATATTGGCTGTTGTTTCGCCCTGGGCTGGTTCTAATGGTCTTAATTTTAAGGAGGACCATGCTATGAGACGTAAAAAAGGTTTTACATTAGTTGAGTTATTGGTGGTCATTGGGATCATTGCCCTGCTGGTCTCGATTCTGATGCCCGCCCTGGGTCGTGCCCGCGAGTTGGCCAAGAGAATCCAATGTGCCAGTCAGCTCAACGGCATAGGCAAGGCCATTGCCTTGTATCAAAATGAGTACCGGGACGCCAATCCCAGACCCTGGAAGGGAGGCGGTGCTGGCTGGGGCTTTGGAGGCAATGGCAGTAGGACAAATTACAATCATGCCCTGGACAATAGCCCTACCAATCCTGCTTCTCCGGGGGGAACTGACTGGGCCAACCCACGTTTTTATGAAGATAATGATCCGTTTCGTACTGGAAATCCTTCCACGGTTGGTCAATGCCTTTTTCTCTTGATCAGGGTGGAAGACCTGGAGCCCAAAATGTTCATTTGTCCTAGCTCCACCAATGACAGGGAGATGTTGATAGAAGATGCTATGGCTACTAATCCGCATCAGAATGACGGGGACTTATCAGGTGTAATTGAAACCTGGCAGGATTGTATGGACTTTATGGATGGCTATTCTTTAAGTTATTCATTTAACGATCCTTGGAATCGCCCCCTGGACTCTTCTGCTTCGGCCTCCCAGGCCCTCATGGCCGATAAGAGCAATGCCTATGATACCCCTGATTTTTCCCCTAATACCAACATCACTGACAATGGCTACTTCCCGGTACAAAATGGGGATCTTAAAGCCCCGAATGCTGATGACCCCTGGAGCGGGATAACCTGGGACAATGATGAGGGCGGCAATTTACAGCATGGAAATTCTCAAAACCACCAAACGGAAGTCCAGAATGTCATGTTCGCCGATACCCACACCCAGAAATTTACCACTCCCCTTGTAGGCAAACGCCAGGACAATATTTATACCTTTGCATCACCTAGTGCTAGTCCCGATTGGCCTTATCAAATCGGTGAATGGGCTCGCTCGGGTAATGCAGATAGGATGATGTATTACCCTGACCCCCCCATTTTTGGACCGGATGATTCTGATAGTTATCTGGGTAACTGATTGCCTTGTCGCTTTGTTTAAAAATTCGACAAGCTGCTGCTGAAATCAAAAGGGACGAACGCTTTTATTAGCGCTCGTCCCTTATTTATTCAAATACTATAAAGATGGTTTTATCATGGTTGCCGGTTGCATCCACTCATCAAATTGAGCTTCGCTGAGATACCCCAGTTCCAGGGCGGCTTCTTTAAGGCTTTTATCTTCCCGAAAGGCCTTTTTGGCAATTTCCGCCGCTTTGTCATAACCGATATGTTTATTCAAAGCGGTCACGAGCATCAGGGAATTCTCCAGATGCTCAGCTATGCGCTGTTGGTTCGGTTCTATCCCTTTAACGCATTTCTCATTAAAAGACTGCATCGCCTCGGCCAGCAGATTGATCGATTCCAGCAGACAATGCACCAGCAGGGGTTTATAGACATTCAATTCAAAATTGCCCTGACTGCCCCCCACCGTTATCGCCGTATCGTTGCCGAATATCTTGCAGCACACCATTGTCAGCATCTCGCATTGCGTTGGATTAACCTTGCCCGGCATGATGGACGAGCCCGGTTCATTAACCGGCAGAATCAGTTCCCCCAAACCGCAGCGCGGACCACAGCCCAGCCAGCGGATATCATTGGCGATCTTCATCAAGGCGGCCGCCAGGGTCTTTAGTGCCCCGGAAGTACTCACCACTGCGTCATGCGCTGCCAGTCCCGCAAACTTATTACGGGCCATAATAAATGGAAGCCCTGTCAGACGCCCGATTTGCTCCACCATGAGTTTGTCAAAATTTATTTTTGTGTTCAGACCCGTACCGACCGCCGTGCCCCCGATGGGTAGTTCATAGAGATGATCCGTCGCTGCTGCCAGCGTTTCCCGTACCTGTTGCAGTTGCCCCGCATAACCGGAAAATTCCTGCCCCAGGGTGATAGGCGTGGCGTCCTGAAGATGGGTCCGCCCGATCTTAACAATATCCTTGAAGCTCTGCGCCTTTTGCGTAAAGGTGTTTTCCAGGGCTTCCAGACCGGGCAGCAGCTTTTGCTTGATTGTGCTCACCGCTGCTATATGCATTGAGGTTGGGACGGTGTCGTTGGTTGACTGGGACATGTTCACATGATCATTGGGATGAACCGGTTGTTTACTTCCCAGCCCAGCCCCGAGTATTTCGTTGGCTCGGTTGGCGATGACCTCATTGACGTTCATGTTGGTTTGCGTACCGCTGCCCGACTGCCAGATAACCAGCGGAAAGTGATCATCAAATTTACCCTCCATAACTTCATCAGCCGCCTCGATGATGGCCAGGGCCAGTTTTTCTTCTAACGACTTCTGATCGCGATTAACTTTAGCTGCCGCCTTTTTGATTAGTGCATGAGCGTGAATGAATTCCAGGGGAAATTGTTCCGTACCCACGCAGAAATTTTCGACTGCCCGCTGGGTTTGAGCTCCGTAATATTTGTCATCGGGAACTAACACTTCACCTAAGGCATCTTTTTCACGACGCATTATATCTATACTCCTGTTTTCCCTTTAGCATTAATGCTGATCTTGGTCGAGATATTCGGCCAGGGCTTCTTGCCAGGGCCTCGCTGTCCAGCCCAGTTGCTCAAAGGTTGAGCTGCAATCCAGAACGGAATAGGCTGGTCTCTTGGCTGGTCTGGGATATTCATCCGAGCCGCAGGGGCTGACCTGACAATCTATGCCGGCCTTGGTAATGGCCTCCCTGGCCAGATCATACCAACTGCAGGCCGGAGGATTGCAAAAATGATAAACACCCCCGACTTGTTTTTCCGCCAGATCTGCCAGACAGCCCGCCAGATCCGCTGCATAAGTCGGGCAACCGATCTGATCATTTACGATTTTAAGGCTCGACTTATCTCCAGCGAGCTTCAGTATGGTATCTACAAAATTTTTACCCGCCCGCCCGAACAGCCACGACGTACGCACGATCAGCCAGTTTGTATCCGCCCCGAAAGTGGATTTTATTACTTCTTCGCCTGCCAGTTTGCTACGTCCGTAGGCGGTTTGAGGGCTCGTGGATTCATCTGGCTTATATGGACAATTCCCCCTGCCGTCAAAAACATAATCGGTGCTGACATGGACCAGAAAAATGTTACCGTCCCGACAAACCTGCGCCAAATTTCCCACCCCCCTGCCGTTTACTTCCATAGCCTGATCTTCTTTTGTCTCGGCCCCGTCAACGTCTGTGTAGGCACTGCAATTAAACAATATTTCCGGACGGGCCCAGTCGATCAATTCTTTCACAGCCTCTACGTTCGTGATATCCAGACACAGATGTTTTACCTGATGATCTGGAGGCCAGACGGACTCAATCACCTCATACTCTCGGCGCTGCAACAGGGCTGCTGTTTCAATGCCCAGCATGCCCGTAGCACCCACCACCAGAACTTTTTTTGGAGTATGACTCATATTAAAATGAAACTATAAGGACAGACGCCGGTATCAAAGTATAAATATAGGGACCGGCACCGGTGTCAGCGGTTGTGATATTGTTTTTCGTAATAAGTCAGGTATTCTCCGGTTTTAATCGCCAACCACCACGATTCATGGTTAAGGTACCACTCGATGGTATCGGCCAGTCCCTTGCTGAATTTAATTTGGGGCCGCCAGCCCAGCTCGGTTTTAATCTTGGTGCTGTCAATGGCATAGCGGCGGTCATGACCGGGCCGGTCGGTTACGTGTTCAATATAACTGTCATCTTTATCCAGATGTTTGAGGATCATTTTAGTGATATCGATATTGTACTGCTCATTGTCCGAGCCGATATTATACACTTCTCCCGGCTTACCCTTTTCGATCACCGCTAACAGCCCTCGGCAGTGATCCTCTACATGGATCCAGTCGCGAATCTGTCTCCCGTCGCCGTAAACCGGTACAGTTTTTCCTTCTATTAAGTTCGTAACAAACAAGGGTATCAGTTTTTCCGGAAACTGATAAGGGCCGTAATTGTTTGAGCACCGGGTAATCATTATCGGCATGTTATGGGTATGATAATAAGCCAGCAGAAGCAAATCGGCTGCGGCTTTCGAAGCGCTATAGGGACTATTGGGACTTACAGGTGTATGTTCGGTAAATAGCCCACTCGATCCCAGCGAACCGTAAACCTCATCGGTGGATACTTGCAGAAAACGTCTTACCTCTTGTTTCTGAGCCGTATCGGCCAAAACTCGCGTCCCTTCCACGTTGGTCCTTATGAATTCCGCCGACCCCAATATACTGCGATCGACATGGCTCTCCGCTGCAAAATTAACCACAACTTCCACCGGCCGAAATTGTTCAAAGATCTTTGTGACCGCCTTTTCCTCACAGATATCTGCCTTGACGAAATGAAAACGATCCCCCACATCAAAATCTGCCAGGTTAGCCAGATTACCCGCATAAGTAAGCGAATCTAGAGCGATAACCTGCCAGTCATTTTTGCAATCACGCAGCAAAAGGCGGACAAAGTTCGAACCGATAAAACCGGCCGCCCCCGTAACGAGTATGGTTTTCATTAATTATTTCCTCACCGAAAACATGTAATTCGAAGCCCTGTTTAATGCTCAATCGAGGTTATTCGCACCATTGTTGGCCACAAGCACTCCGGCTCGATGTAAAGATTCGATCGTGCCGGCATCGGTCCACCACCCTTCCAGCACCTCACTGGTCATGGTACCTTTTTTGATATAGGCGTTATTTACATCGGTGATCTCCAGTTCACCCCGGCCGGAGGGTTCCAGTTTGGGTATGATATCGAAAACCTGCTCGTCGTACATATAAATCCCAATCACCGCATAATTGCTCTTGGGTTGAGAGGGCTTCTCTTCAATTCCAAGCACATTACCTTTATCATCAACCTCGGCCACCCCAAACCTCTGCGGATCGGACACTTCCTTGAGCATTATTTTTGCGCCTTGAGCTTGCGTAAAAAAATCAGCCACAGCCTTACGAATATTTTTCTCAATGATATTATCACCTAATACTACGACCACTTTGTCGTTATCGATGAAATCGCGCGTCAATCCCAGGGCCTCGGCGATCCCCCCCGCTCCTTCCTGATAGGTGTAATGAAGTTCGCTCAGGCCGAATTCCTTGCCGTTACCCAACAGCTCCAGAAAATCACCCGCCTTGTTACCGCCCGTGACCACCATGATATCCTTGATCCCCGCGTTGACCAGACATTGAATTGGATAATAAATCATAGGTTTGTCATATATGCCCAGCAAATGCTTGTTGGTAACGCGGGTTAGTGGATTCAAACGAGTCCCATACCCGCCTGCCAGTATAACACCTTTCATGTTCTTGACTCCCTATGTGAAAAACACATAAAACATCCATGCCTGCCTTATGCAGGTTATTAGCGAACTATGTATGATGTCCTGTGACGCCTTACGCCTTATACCGCGGTTCACCCATCCTTTTCCATTTCGGATCCAGTCGGCAGAAGTAGTCAAAACCTTTGGCCATATACAGCGCATCCAGAATCGCGATTCTGATCATCGCCTCTGCCACCGGATAGATTCGCGGCAGAATGGATATATCGCGGCGGGTAATAGCCGCCAGCTTAGCCTCTTTCATTTGTATTACATCGACCGAATCCTGTTCCTTGCTTATGGTCGGAGTTGCTTTGACCGCCACTCGCATCACCAGATCCTCACCGTTACTTATTCCTCCCAGAAAACCGCCGCAATTATTTGTACGGAACCGCACATGTCCGTCTTCCAGATAGGGCGGATCATTCCATTCCGAACCTTTCATATACGACGCCTGAAATCCCGCTCCGAACTCCAGTCCCGTCGTTGCCCCGATTCCCATTAAGCCCGTTGCAATGGTAGCCTTGAGCTTATCGAACACCGGTTCCCCCAAACCTGCCGGTACGCCTCGGGCGATTATTTCTATCACCCCCCCTGCCGTATCACCTTCTTTGCTCACCTTGTCCAGATCGGCTATCATCTCTTCTGCTTTCTCCAGATCACAGCAGTTCAGATCATTTTTGCGATAGTTGCTCTTGACTTGCTCATAAGTCAAAGGATTCGCTTTAATGCCGTGACTTTCTACCACATGGCCGATCACATCGATACCTTCCCTTTCCAGGATCATCTTGGCCACCGCACCCCCGGCCACTCGCCCCACCGTCTCACGGCCACTGGCCCTGCCTGCCCCGCACCAGTCGGCGAACTCACCGTATTTGACAAAGAATGGATATTCCGCGTGCCCCGGACGTATCAGGTCTTTCACACCGCGATACTGATCAACGTGAATTTTGTGCCGATCCACGTTATAAACCGTCATGCCCACCGGCGCCCCGGTTGTAACTCCTTCCAGCATCCCCGCCACGATCTCTACCTGATCCGTTTCCTTGCGCGGCGAGTCGATCTTACTCTGACCCGGCCGTCGTTTGTCCAGCTCCGCCTGAATATATTCCTTCGTCAGCTTCAGTCCTGGCGGCACCCCGTCCACAATTGTTAACAAAGCTTCTCCGTAACTCTCACCACATGCCGTAACGCGAAATAATCTTCCAAATGTGTTACCTAACAAAACTATGTCCTCCGATTTATCACAAAATTTTTCCTAGTACGCCTTATCGTAGGATGGGCTTCAGCCCATGCGGATCTTCTCAAAAGTATATCTTTTCATTTAATCTCCATCTTCGCTCCCACCGATTGCATCAACTCCACATAATTGGGAAAGGTCACCGCCACTGCCTCAGCCGTATCGATCGTACTCTCACCTGCCACCCCCATTCCTGCCAAGCTCAGCGCCATAACCACGCGGTGATCTGCTCGTCCTTTTAAATTAGCTGCTCTCAGTTGACTCTGCTCTATCAGCAGACCATCAGACAGCTCCTGCACCTTTCCCCCCATACGCCCCAATTCTTCAGCCATCACCTTGATTCGGTCGGTTTCTTTCATCCGGGCCTGCGGCACATTATACAATCTGGTCTGTCCTTTGGCAAAACAGCCAACTACCGCAAGCGCCGGCAGCGCATCCGGTGTACTGTTCAGGTCGATTTCCATTCCTTCCAGCTTGCCCCCTCGCACGGTTACTTCATTATCGTCGATTTTAATATTTGCCCCCATATTTTTCAAAATATCAACAACCGCCTTATCTCCCTGGCTGTCGGAAAAATCCAGACCTTCCAGAACCAGCTCCCCTTCCAGTATCGCCCCCGCACACAGGAAAAACGTGGCGCTGGAAAAATCTGCCGGTATCCGTTTTTGAAACGCTTTATATCTTTGCCCCCCCTCAACTTCAAATTTGCGCCATCCTTCCCGCTTATACTTGATACCTTGTTCATCCAGATATTTCAGCGTTATTTCCACATAGGGTTGTTCGTTTAGTTTTGTCACGTTTATTGTGCTGTCATTTTCAGCCAGCGGCACATTAATCAGCAATGAGCTTAGGTATTGGCTGCTCAGTGCTTTGATACTTGTCTCGCCCCCCCTTATTGTACCTCTGATTACCAGCGGTGCTCTGCCGTTATTTCTCGTACTGAAACAAGTCGCTCCCAATTCATTCAGACTCTTTATTAGTGGCTCCATCGGCCGGGCCCGAATCTGCTCATCACCCGTAAAGACGGCTGCTCCATTTTCCAAAAGCCCGCAGCTTCCTACGGCAAATCTCAGCGTCGTACCCGAATTTGCTACGTCGATTATATCATCCGGCACCTTAGGGCAGCCACCCACCCCCCGAACCTGCCACAACTTCTCGCCGCATTCAATTTCCGCCCCCAGTTGAACCATGCAATCTACTGCTGCCTTGGTATCGGCCGATAACAAAGGCTCTTCGATCCGGCTCTCACCCTCAGCCAGGCTGGCTATGACCACCGATCGGATAGTATGAGACTTCGAGCCGGGCATTTTTACCCGTCCCTGCAGCGATGATTTTTTTACCTTAAGTTCCATAATTACAATAGGTTATCAAGATTACCAACGTCGGCTCAACGGACGAAGTATTGTATAAAATCAATTTTATTAAAACAAGCAAAATCGCCCTTTAAGGGGGTCGTTTTCATTAAAATCGATTTTTCGATTTGACTAATGAGTATCTGTACCATAAAATGAATAAGAATTCATTAAATGATGTAGTGTTCACCCATGTTTGTGGGTGGCCTTAATTTGGTAGATTTTGCCGGTTACCGGACTTTGATTGATGGAACAAAATAGCAACAGACGACAGCGGGAAAGATTGCGTCATCGAAAAGAGATTCTAAACGCCGCCGAACAGGTATTTTCCCAGAATGGTTTCCATCGCACCACCATGGAAGATATAGCTGCCCGCTCTGAGTTTGCCGTGGGTACCCTGTATAAATTCTTCTCCAGCAAAGACGAAATGTATCAAACTTTAATTGAGGAGCGTTTTTATCAATTACGTGATGAAGTCATGGCCTTAATGAGTGAAATTAGCGATCCTCTTGAGATCATTAAAACATATATACAGGCCAAGATAGACTTAGCTGGCAAATTTATATCCTTCGCCAAGCTATACACCCGCGAGCGTCTCGGCGATCGCTTTACCGACAGTGACCTCTGGTGGAAAACCTGCGCCCCCCTATACCAGGAGGTGATGGGACTCCTTACCCGCACATTTCAGCTTGGCATTGAGCAAAATTATTTTCGTCAAGATATTTCTCCTGAAGATATGACTATTACTTTGGAAGGTGTAACCGACGGCTTTATGTACAACTGGTTGATGTTCCCGGATCAGGGTCCTTTCGGGGACAAATACGAAACTATGGTACAGATTTTTATTGAAGGAATTCGTCAGCGTTGAAGGCAGCCCCGGTGAATAATAAGAATATTGTGCATCTTCCTCCCGTCTTTGTTGGATTAGTGGTCGTTTGTCTCCTGGTCTTGACCTTGGTTGGTTGTAATCAGCAGGAAAAGTTAGCCCGGCAGATTCAGCAAAGCCGCCAGAAAAGCTATCAGGCTCTCACACACAGCCCTCAGCAGGAAGAAAAAAAATCTGATTGGGAAACCATTTCGGGCCCGCTTAGCCTGGATGAATGTGTCGAGCTTGCTTTGTTGCATAATAAAGATGTCCAGGCCGCCAAACTAAAGCTCCTCGAAGCCAAAGGCGAAATGACCACCGCCATCTCCACTGCCCTTCCCTCTGCCAACTTTACCGGCACCGCCCAGCGTAATGATAACAGCGGCTTTTCTACCATCCGGGAAACCTATGAATTACAGGTCTTGGTAAAGCAGCCTTTATATCTGGGCGGTGTAATCGGAGCAGCCCTGGATGCCGCCCGCGTATTCACCTATCAAACCCAGCAAACCCTGCGTCAGGCGATCCAGGCTGTTCAGTTTCAGATCCGTCAAAGTTATCTTGACGCCCTCTTGGCTCGACAGTTGGTAGAGGTATCTCTCCAGGCTCGCCGCGATGCCCGCAAGCTGCTCGAAGATACCCAAAAGAGACTACGTTCCGGCGTCTCCACGCGTTTTGATGTCTTGCGCGCCGAGGTTCGTCTCAATGCCGTCCAGGCTGAACTTATCCAGACCCAAAACGATGCCCGCTTGGCCCTTACCCGTTTGCTCGATGTCATGGGTGTATCACAAACCAGCACTGTCGAGCTTACTGGCGATCTTCAGTACAACTGCTTGGATATAGATTCCACCCAGTGCCTCAGCATTGCTATGACCCAGCGTCCTGATTTGCTCATTGCCGAGGCCATGATTCGCCTCCGTGCCGACCAGGTTAAAAGCGAACTCTCTGGCGACCGGCCCCGGGTATATCTCCAGGGTATGTATATGAGAAGTTATCCTGGTTTTGCCGCCAATTTCTCCGACTTCTCTTTGGGCTCCGAAGAAGATGGCGGTAGCGGCTCTTCCCTATCAGCTTTTGACTCTGGTAAAATCTGGGAACGAACCATGTTCGGTGGCTTACTTGTTGAATGGCCCTTTTTTGACGGCTTTGCTACTCATGGACGAGTCGTAAAGGCCCGTTCCCTGCTCCGCCAACAGCAGGTCGCCCTGCGTAAGCTTGAACAGCAGACCCAATTTGAAATTACCCAGGCCCTGTTGAACCTGCAAAGCAGCCGCGAATCTGTTCTCGCCCGTCTCAGTAACATAACCAACGCCGAAGAGGCCCTGCGCTTGGCCCAGGTTTCTTACCGGGAGGGAACTGCAACTTCCTTGGATGTAATTTCTTCCGAGTTGGCCCTGGCCCAGGCCCGTTCGGACTATCATCGTTCCGTTCACAGTTATCAGCTTTCTTTATTGCAGCTCCATATCGCCCTGGGTACTTTGGGCGAGCAGCCCGTACCAGCAATTACGGATGACGCAGAGCCCCCTCAGCAGCAAAACACCGACTCTGATATTACCCCCCGGGGAAAATCCTCAGCAGCACGAGGATCAGAATCAAGACAAACCAGAACCACAACAAGATGACCAGAATGATGATCAGAAAGATCAAAATAATACTAAGGGATAAATCGTTATGAGAAAGTGGATCATATTAATTATTGTTATCGCGGCCTTGGGTTCCGCCGCAGCCTACCGCATTCATGACAACTTAACCAAAACTCAGGCCCAGAGTATTGATACTATTCAGCGCCAACGTGGCATACCCGTACGTGTTTATTCTGTCGAGCGCCGCGACTTAAAGGAAACCATCTCTATCAGTGGTACCATAAAACCTTTACGTCAGATCAAGATTGCCCCCACCATTACCCGCCGGATTGCCCAAATTCACGTCACTACCGGCCAGTCTGTCAAAAAAGATCAACCCCTGGTCACCCTCGATGACCGGGAAAGCACACTCAATCTATCTCACGCCCAGGCCTCCCTGGCCCAGGCTCGCGAAAATCTTCAGCGCCTAAAAAACGGCTCCCGCCCGGAGGAAATTCAAATGGCCCACGCCCAGATGAAACAGGCCCAGGCCGATTTTGAGCTCTTGAAGATTGAATTAAAGCGTCAACAGCGTTTATATAAAGAGGAAGCCACCACCTTGCAAATGCTGCAGGACACCCAGGCCCGCTTCAATAGTACCCAGGCCCTTCTAAACGCCGCCCGTGCCCGCTATGAGCTCACCAAAAAAGGACCCCGCCAGGAGGATATCAAAATCGCCCAGGCCCAATTGGACTTGGCCCAGGCGGCCGTGGAATTGGCCCGGAAAAATCTAAAAGACCATTATCTCACCGCTTCCTTCAATGGCGTGGTGGGCTTGAAATATCTTGAGGAAGGTGACATTGCTGAGATGAACAACACCATTTTCCTGCTCGCCGACCTCAGACGCGTATATCTCGATCTCAACGTCTCCGAGCTTTATATCCCCAAAATATCCGTCGGCATGATTGTTGATATAACTGTTGACGCCCTGCCGGATAAAAAATTCCAGGGCAAAATTGCCGAAATCAATCCTTTAGCCAACCCCACAGACCGTGCCTACATAACGCGCATTATTATCGAAAACAAAGACAATCTTTTGCGTTCCGGCATGTTTGCCCGTGCCCATATTATCTTCAGAGAAATCTCTCAGGCCCTGGTCATCCCCTCTGACGCCCTTAAAACAGAACATGATAAAAATTATGTTTTCATCGTCGATGACAAACAAACCGCTCAGCGCAGAGATGTCATCCCCGGCGATAATTTTGAAAATCTGTTACAGATTAAAGAAGGTCTAAACGAAGGTGATAAGGTTATTACCTTCAGTCAAAATCTCCAACCCTCTGACAAAGTGATAATTAGTGAATAATGAACAACCAGGTTTAAATTCTTACCTAAAACTTAACACCTAACACCTAAAACTAATAACATGAAACTGATCGAAACATCCGTAGCCCGCCCCGTACTTATCACCATGATCATGCTAGGTCTGGCCGGTATTGGATTTTTTTGTTACCTCCAGATATCGCAGGAAATGTTCCCTGATGTGGAGTTTCCCGTGGTTACCGTCTCTACGGTTTACGAAGGCGCCGGTCCTGAAGAGATAGAACAGCTAATCAGTAAGGAGTTGGAAGATGAAATCAGTACCGTCGAGGGGATCAAGCACCTCCGCAGTATATCCATGCAGGGTATCAGTCTGGTAATGGCCGAATTTTATCTGGAAACCGATGTGGACGTGGCCGCCGCCGATGTCCGGGCCAAGGTCAATCTCGTACGCAGTTCTCTGCCTGATGAAGCCGAAGACCCGGTCGTCATGAAGTTCGACTTTAACGCCCAGCCCATCCTCCAATTGGCTGTCTCTGCCCCCCGTTCTCTCCGCGAAATATTCCAAACTGCTGATCGACGGATTAAGGACCGCCTTTCTACCGTACCCGATGTGGCCTCGGTCACCATTATCGGTGGCCAGCAGCGCGAAATACACATCCTGACCAATCAGCAGCGTCTTCGTTCCAAGGGTCTCAGTATCACCGACATCGCTGCTGCTGTCGCCGCCTCTAACCTGGAAACCCCCGGTGGTCATATCCGCCAGGACACCCGTGAATATAATATTCGTCTCCGGGGCAAGTTCGCCGACCTGGATCAGATCCGCAACCTCCGCATCCCCCTGCCCGTTGGCTCCGAAGTCTATCTTCATGACGTCGCCGAAGTTTATGACTCCTTCAAGGAAATCCGCGAGAAGGCCCGTGCCGACGGCCGTGCCTGCGTGGGTATGGCTATTCAGAAGCGTGCCGGCGGCAACACCATCGCTGTTGACCAGGCTATCCGCGAACAAATTGCCCGTTTGAAAGATATTCTTCCGGCCGATTACGAGATCACTATTCAGGATGAGCAGGCTTCCTGGATTAAATCATCCATCAACAACGTCTATGTTAACATGGCCGTAGGCATCCTTCTTACCGCCGTAGCTTTGTTTCTATTTCTACACAGCTTCCGGTCGGTTCTGATTATCTCGTTGACCATGCCCATTTCGGTATTAGCTACTTTTATCCTTATGTACCTGATGGGTGTTACCATGAATCTGATGAGTCTGATGGGTTTGGCCATGACCATCGGCGTCCTGGTAAATAATGCCATCCTGGTTCTGGAAAATATCGTCCGTTATCTTCATCTTAAGCACTCCCCCGACCGGGCCGCTATCGAAGGCACCACCGAGATCGCCGTCGCCGTCGCCAGCACCACGCTCACCAACGTTGTTGTCTTTGTACCCATCGCCTTTATGGGCGGTATTGTGGGCCAGTTTTTCAAGGACTTTGGTTTAACCGCCGTATTTGCCACCGTTGTCTCTCTATTTATCTCTTTTACCCTCGCCCCCATGATGGCCGCCAAAGTTCTCACCGAAGAAAATACCGGCATCGCTACCGGTTTTCTCGGCACTTTCGGCCGCTGGTTTGATCAGAACCTCCGCCGACTTCGCGACAGCTACTCCCGCGCCCTTGCCTGGTGTCTCCGCCATCGCCCTACTACCATCATATTGACCATTGCCCTTTTGTTTGGCTCATTCCAACTGGTCAAATTCATCGGTTCCGAGTTTATTACCCCTATGGACCAGGGTAAGTTTCTCATTACTCTGGAGATGCCGGTCGGCTCCCGTTTTGAGGAAACCGACCGCGCCGTCCACCAGATCGAAGGCATACTCAGTGACAAAAACGTCTTACCCGAACTTGTCTCCATGTACTCTTCTATCGGCCGCCTTTCCGGCGGTGATATTGGTGGCTCCTCCCAGGCCGTAAATATCGCTCAGGTCAACGTAAACCTGACCGCCAAGGATGATCGCCGCCTCAGCACCCGTCAGATCATGGATCGTCTCCGCCCCTCCCTCATAAACATCCCCGGCGCCCGCATAAAGTTATTTGACGTTAGCGGCGGTGGTGGTGGCGCAGCTCCCATCCAGTTGGAGATCATGGGTGATGATATTAAACGTATTCACGAATTTGCCCAAAAAGCCGTCGCCATTCTTTCCGATCCCAAAAAGGTCCCCGGCGCCATTGACATCGACACCAATTATCGTCTCGGCCAACCCGAGATTCACATCGTTCCCGACCGCGAAAAGTGTCGTACCTATGAAGTTGACACTCGCTATCTCTCTCAGGTTGTTGGTTCTACTTTTGAGGGTTTCACCAACAGTGAATATCGCGACGGTGCTTTCAATTACGACATTCGCGTCAAGGCCGACGAACAATCCCGCCGCCGGCTCGAAGATATCCAGGAGCTGACCGTTATGAACCGCCGTGGCGAATTTATCCCCCTGCCCGAGTTGGCTCACATTTCCTCTACCACCGGCCCGGCCCAGATATTTCGTAAAAACCGCCAGAATATGATTACCGTCAGTTGCGACGTCAGCGAACGCAGTTCTGGTCAGGTAGTTGCTGATCTTGATACGCACCTCCAACCCCTATTGGAAAAGGAATATCCTGATCTCCATATCTTTTATGGCGGCGAAATCGAATGGATGCAGGAAAGTTTTGTTCGGCTTTTCGTCGCCCTGATCATGGCCGTATCTCTGACCTACATGCTCTTGGCCTCGCTTTTGGAATCTTTTACCCAGCCGTTAATTATCATGGTTTCTCTGCCCCTAAGCCTGATCGGTGTCTTTGCCGCCTTGTTTTTGATGGGCGGCACCTTTTCCATCTTCTCGATCATGTCGATCATTATGCTCGTGGGCCTGGTGATAAATAACAGTATTATTGTTATCGACTATATTAATATCCTCCGCCGCCAGGGCAAAGACCGACACGCCGCTATTATCGAATCCGGCACCACCCGCCTGCGTCCCATCCTCATGGCCAACCTCACTACCATCGTGGCCATGATCCCCTTGGCTATGGGGCTGGGCTGGGGCGGCGAGATGCGCGCCCCCATGGCCATGGTCATGATCGGCGGCCTCGTCGCCGGCGGCTGGATGGGCCTCCTGGTCGTCCCCGTTATCTACACCCTCTCCGACGACTTCAACAATTGGGTCAAACGCCTCCTCCACCTCGGTAAAACTTCAATTTAGTCAAACTGTACTTGTTTTATTGATCTGAAAATCTTATGCGGATTCCCCTGTCCAGAAATTGCCTGTCTGCACAAGAGCCAGGAACTATTATATCACCATTATCGTCTTTCATATTTTCATTTACACTGTAAATTGTGTAACTGTCAT
>Ga0272441_10005525_pt1 | contig 21886 bp, 10 predicted proteins | sample SSMProp6N_FD_193582 | JGI IMG/M metagenome (GOLD analysis project Ga0272441, IMG submission 193582) | Marine sediment archaeal communities from Little Sippewissett salt marsh, Falmouth, MA, United States - SSM-Prop-6N | ecosystem: Environmental > Aquatic > Marine > Wetlands > Sediment ... | reverse complement strand
CGGGCTCAACCAGCTCTGGATCGACGGGCGGCTGGAGTGCGAGCGAAAGGGGCTCAACTGGCGCGGCGGATATGCGGGGCACGGCATCAACGCCGTGTTCCTGGAGGCGTACTGGAACCAGGGCTCTCCGGTGACCCAGACGCGCTGGTACGACAGCTTCGTGATCTCGACCAAGCCCGTCGGCCCGGTCGTCTGTCCGCGCAACCCGGTGCTGATCAAGACGCCCTTTCGCGGCCCCGGCCGGCAGGAGGCCTGGGAAGCGGAGGTCGCCGCCGACGCGGACGGCACGCAGGTTGTCTGGCGATCCAGCCGGCTGAAGGCCGCCGACCGCGTGACGGTCAACGCCAAGGCCGGGCGATTCGTCGGCCCGCTGGAGGGCGCGGATCGCCTCGGGACGGACGGGCGGTACTGGGTCCGGGTGCGCGAGTCGTCCGCCGGCGGCGATGGGAGCGGGTGGAGCCGTTGGCACCAGGGCTTCGCGACGGCAAGATAGCTTGCGGGAAGGGCGCAGATGGCCTGTCAGCACGAGCCGGACTCCGCCGCGCGTTCGGGGATGGAGCGCCTGCGGCGGAGAGAGCCGTGGCTCTGGATCAACCCCCACTGGCGGCCCCTGGCCGACTGCGCCGCCGGGCTGCCGCTGACCAAGGCCGATCTCCTCGACGCCGAGGCCCGCCTGCGGCGGTTCGCGCCGCTGCTGGCCGGGCTGTTCGAGGAGCTGCGCGGCCCGGGCGGGGTGATCGAGTCCCCCCTCCTGGACGTGCCGCGCTACGCCGATCTCTTGCGGGCGCGAGGGGCGGGCCCGGCCGGGCGGGTGCTGGTCAAGGCCGACCACGCCCTGCCCGTGGCGGGCTCGGTCAAGGCCCGCGGGGGCATCTACGCCGTCCTCCATTTCGCCGAGAAGCTCGCCCTGCGGGAGGGCGTCCTTTCCGGGGAGAGCGACGACCACCGCAAGCTCGCCGGTCCCGAGGCCCGACGCCTGTTCGCGCCGTTCGAGCTGACCACCGCCAGCACGGGGAACCTGGGCCTCAGCGTGGGGCTCGCCGGCGCGGCACTCGGCTTTGCGACCACCGTCCACATGTCCGCGGAGGCCAAGGACTGGAAGAAACGCCGCCTGCGCGAACAGGGCGTCCGTGTCGTCGAGCACGGCAGCGACTACACCGCCGCCTGCGCCGCCGCCCGGCGCGCCGCGGCCGAGAACCCTCGAGCGCACTTCATCGACGATGAGCGATCGGTCGAACTCTTCCTGGGCTACAGCGTGGCGGCGTTGCGTCTCGAAAGCCAACTGGCCGCCGCGGGGGTCCGCGTCGACGCCGAGCACCCGCTGGTGCTGTATCTGCCCTGCGGCGTGGGCGGCGCGCCGGGCGGGATCACCTTCGGCGCGAGGCACGTGTTCGGCGACTGCGTCGACTGCTTCCTCGCCGAGCCGGTCGAGGCGCCCTGCATGCTGCTGGGCCTGCTCACCGGGCGCGGGGCCGGTGTCTCGGTCTACGACGCCGGGCTGAGCCTGCGAACCGACGCCGACGGCCTGGCCGTCGCAAGGCCGTCCGGGCGGGCGGCGGGCATCCTCCGGCCACTGGTCCGAGGCTGCTACACCGTGACCGACCGGCAGCTCTACGAAGCCCTGGCGAACCTGTATGAGACCACGGGCATCGAGCTAGAGCCCTCCGCGGCTGCGGGCTGCATTGGGCCTGCGGCACTGTCCGGCGGCGGCGAAGGGCACAGACAGAAAGAAAGGGGCGGCCCATGGCGATTCCCGGCCGGGGGCACGCACGTCGTCTGGACGACAGGCGGCCGCTTGGTCCCGCCGGCCCAGCACGAGCAATACCGCGAGACCGCCATACGTAAGTGATTCTTCAGAAGTAGGTTCTGGCCTGGAGGGGGCGTCCGGACGCGGGGAGTTTTCCGCGCAGCCCTGGGCCAGCCCTGGGGCAATCGGGCCGGGCTGGCGGCGGGGCTCCCCCGCTTCGGGCACCCGGACCGGAAAGCGAGGATTGTTTAGCTTGACAGCTTGGCCTGGAAAGGGTACAAATATAGGGAATCTGCGGCAAGAAGCAAAGGAAGGAAGCGGGCGAAGCCAGGGAGTGAGGCTGCGTGCCGGTACTTGATCTGTCCGAGCGGGAGAGAGCGCTCGGGAGTTGGGATCAGGGCAAAGGAGGCCCTCGGCACCTGCGGTTGCGGAGAGGCTGAGAAACTCGCTCGGATGCCACGTGCCACGGTGCGGTGTTGATTGCGCCGCGGGGCGACGAAACGGAGAGGACAAAGGAGCTGTCGAATCATGGTAAAGCGACTCGCCACGTTGGCGGCCGTGGTGGTGGGAATCTCCGTCGGCGCGCACGCTGCGTCGCTGGACCTACCAAGGCAAGCCACGCCGGATATCTGGTCGAATGCCACGACCACGACGTATGTCCTGGAGGGAGACGGCACGGGCACGCTGACGGCCATCGGCCGCCCCAGGAAGCTCAGTGCGCCGCCGGACCAGATCATCTTCAGCAACATGGACGATTTCGCGCTGTCCGTCCGCGTGGACAGCGCCACCGGCGCCCTCGTCGAGCCGGGCACGCTCACGATCACGGGGGCCGTTCCGGACCGGGGCATCACCGATGTCAACACCACGTTGCTGACCGGCGAGGTCACGCGGATGGGTTTCCCCGATCCGCCCCCGCCCGGAGAGTTGGCCGTTAACGATCCCCTGGAATTCGTCTTCACCGTCACCGGCGGCGCACTGGAGGACCTGTACGGCGGGGTCGGGTCTTTGGGCGGGGTCACCTTGTGGGTCCAGGGCAGCGGAAGCAGCGGATTCGACGCCACCAAGGGATTCACCGAGAACTTCAGCTCGGACATGTTCAGGGGCGAGAGCGACACGTACGTGATCCCCGAACCGATCACCGCCGTGGCGGCCATTCCGATCGTCTTGCTGGCGGGGATCGTCCGTCGCCGCAGGTCGTTGGCCGTTCACTGAGGAATTCCCGGGAGAGGACGACCACGCGAGGCCCTCTTCCGATGTCGTGCGTCAGCGCGAACCGAAAGCAGCGTTAAACGGAGTGAGCGCCGCCCGTCAGGATCGCGGGCGGCTTCGTGTTTGCAGGTCACAGGCATCGACGGGTTGGATTCTCTGCCTGGGCGCGGACCTGTCAGGCGGCCTTCGAGGCCCGATTGAGCGGAACGACTCTACCGTATCAAGGGAAACTCCTGAGGGAACATCATGCAGAAGGCGAAGAGGCGGAACGGGAGACCGGGACGTATCCGGTCCAAGAAGACGGACGTCGGCGGCGCCCCGGCCGCGGCCCTGGAACCGCTGGAGCCCAGACTTCTTCTGTCGCTCGTCGGCGTGACCCCGCTGGCGAATCCGGTCCTGGGCTACGACAGCAGCGGAACCGTGGCCTTCAACGCGGCCTCCGGCGAATTCGACGTCTCCGCAACGCCGTTGACACTCCAGACCGATGCCGTCCCGTGGGGCGTCTACATCCTCGGCGGCGAGACCGTGGACATCGGCATACAACTGGACAGCGCCGGCGGGCTCGTTGGCGGTCGGGCGGGGGACGACCTGGTCGTCTCCGTGGGAACCGGCGGGTACGTCGATCTGAACGACAACTTCCAGTTTGACCCAGGCGAACCGGACGGCGTCCTGCTGACGGGCGAGGTCCTCGAGTTCGGCTTTCTCGATTCGGGAACGGCGAACGATCAGTACGACTTCGTGTTTGTCGTCACCGGCGGCAGCCTGGCCCCATACTACGACGGCGCGGACCTCGGCGTCGTGCTCTTCTCCGAGAGCTCGTCCTTCGTCGGCTCCTTCGAGACAAACTTCGGCGGCGGCGCCAAGGGCGACATGGGCGGGACGGAACGCCGGCCTCGGGTCCGCGTGGGCGACTACGTCTGGTACGACGTCGACAAGGACGGCGTCCAGGACGGCGACGAGACGGGCGTTGAGGGCGTCGACGTCGAGCTGTTCGACGCCGACACGGGACTGTCCACGGGCCTGGTGACCTCCACCGGCCCCGACGGAGACTACCTCTTCGAGGACCTCCTGCCGGGCAACTACTACGTGGTCTTCGACCTGGACACGATCCCGGCCGGCTACCTCGTGACGGCCCAGGACCAGGGCGACGACGCCCTGGACAGCGATGCCGACACGGCCACGGGGCAGACGGCCGAAACGGGCTTCCTCGCCGGCGGCGAGGAGAACTTGACGCTGGACATGGGCATCGTCGAGGAGCCCCCGCCCGAGCTGGCGTCGCTGGGCGATTACGTCTGGTGGGACGTCGACAGAGACGGCCTCCAGGAAGAGGGCGAGCCCGGCGTTCCGGGCGCGACCGTCACGCTGCTGGCCGACGTGGACAACGACGGCGAGATCGACGACGTGGTCGGCACGACGCTCACCGCCGACGGGACGACCCACCCGCTGGGCTTCTACGAGTTCACGGACCTGACCCCCGGCGTGGAGTACCAGGTCGCGTTCGATCTCCCCACGAACTTCGACGGGTTCACCCTGCGGCAGGCCGGGACGGACACGGCGATCGACAGCGACGCTCCCCTGACCGACGTCGTCATCCTGGCCCCCGGCGAGCACAACCCCACGCTGGACGCCGGCGTTTACCTGGAAACCCAGGCCCCCCCCGTGATCGACATCGAGAAGTACGTCAAGCAGGTAGTCACGCCAGGCGGCGAGGGCCTGACGCCCGGCTTCTGGAAGCAATGCCAGCACTTTGACGAATGGACGTACTACACCCCCTATGGCAGCTACTACGAGAACGTCTTCGGCGTGGACCTGCCCGGCTTCGGGGACATCACGTTCCTCCAGGCCCTGTGGACCGGCGGGGGCGACATAGACGCCCTGTTGCGGCATTCCGTGGCGGCGCTGCTGAACGCGATGCACCCGAACGTCGACTACGCCTACACGGCGACCGAGGTCATCCTGATGACCCAGGGCGCGTTCCTCGAAGGCAACTTCGAGGAGATCAAGGACCTCTTCGAGTACCAGAACGAGCTGGAGGCCGACCTGTCCGACGCCCCGACGCCCCCACCGGACCCGACGCCCTCGGACGACTGGGGCGACGACGCCGACACGCCCACCGGCCCGGTCTTCCCCGACGGCGCGACCGTCCTGTTCACCTACGTGGTGACCAACCCGGGCGAGGTGCAGTTGGCGAACGTCGTGGTGACCGACGACAACGAGACGCCGCTGGACGACTCCGACGACTTCCACCCCACGCCCATGGAGGACAGCGGATTCAACGTGGGCGACACGGACCTGGACGGCCGGCTCGATGTCGGCGAGCAGTGGCTCTACACGTACACGGAGACCGCCACGCCCGGCCAGCACACGAACATCGCCGACGTCGTCGGCACGCCCGTGGACGAGGACGGGAACGTCATCGGCGACGACGTGACGGACACGGACCCGGCCAACTACTACGTGGCCCTGCCCGAGCTCGCCAGCCTGGGGGACTTCGTCTGGCACGACCAGGACGTGGACGGCATCCAGGACGCCGGCGAGCCGGGGCTGGAAGGCGTGATCGTCAACCTGCTGAACGCGGGCGGCGGCGTCATCGGCTCGACCGCTACCGACGCGACGGGTTACTACGAGTTCACCGGCCTCGAGGCCGGCACGTACGCGACGGAGGTCGCCGCGCAGAACTTCCAGGCCGGCGGGGTACTGGCGGACACCGCCCAGGTGAAGTGGTACACCACGCTCCAGGACGCCGGCGCGAACGACGCGCTGGACAGCGACGGGGACGCCGTCCTGCACCGCACGCCCCTGGTGACGCTCGCGGCCGGCGAGGACAACCCGACGCTGGACTTCGGCTTCTTCCGGACCTGCATCACGCTGATCAAGACCGGGCCGGAGACGGTGACCATCGGCGAGGAGATCGTCTACGAGTTCACGGTCATCAACTGCGGCGACGTCGTCCTGCACGGCGGGGCTTCCGTGTACGACCCGCTGATCAACCCGGACGGGGACCACGAGATCTGGTGGGACGTTGTCTGGCCGGGCGAGGTCAAGACGTTCACGCGAACCTACCAGACGAGCTTTGGCGTGCCGGACATCGACTTCGACATGAACGCCGCGGGCGACGCCCTGCCGGCCGGGACCGTCGTCGACGACGAGTGGGCGGCGTTCGGCATCACGGTCACCACCGACGATCCGATCCACCACCCGGCGATGATCTTTGATTCGGCCATTCCCACCGGCGGCGATTGGGACCTCGGCACGCCGAACCAGGACTTCGGCGGGCCGGGCATCGGTTGGGGCGGCGAGGCGGGCCGGGCCGGAGAGAACAGCCAGGCCCTGGGCAACATCCTGATTGTCTCCGAGGACGGCGACAGCAGCGACCCGGACGACGACGCGGCCAGCGGGACGCTGATCTTCTCGTTCGCCAATCCCGTCAGCGTCGAGTCGGTCGACGTGCTGGACATCGACTGCGACGAATCGTCCGGGACGATCAAGACGTTCGACGCGGCGGGCGCCCTGCTGACGACCAGCCCGCTGGTCAAGCTGGGCGACAACAGCTTCCAGGTCGTCGACGTCGGCGCGGAGAACGTCAGCCGCATGGAGGTCTTCTTCCCCAGCAGCGGCGCGGTGACGGGGATCGACTTCGGCGAGGGCGACTGCGGCGAGCTGATCAACACCGCGACGGCGATCGGCCACCCGATCGGCCCCGACGGTGCCCTGCCCAACGTCACCGACACCGACAGCCACACCGTGACCGTGATCTGCGAGCCCAAGGCGGCGATCGGCGACCGCGTCTGGCTGGACGAGAACGCCAACGGCATCCAGGACGCCGGCGAGCCCGGCGTGCCGGGCGTGACCGTCCGCCTGCGGGACGGGTCCGGCACGGTGATCGGCACGGCCACGACGAACGCGGACGGCTACTACCTCTTCGACGGCCTGGACGCGGGCGACTACGCCGTCGAGTTCGACGCGCCGGCCGGCTTCGAGTTCACCACGCAGGACGCCGGCTCCAACGACGCGAACGACAGCGACGTGGACGCCCTCGGCATGGCCCCGGGCACCACGCTGGACGCAGGCGAGGTGGACCGCACGTGGGACGCCGGCCTGGTCGCGCCCCCGCCGGCGAAGGCGTCGCTGGGCGACTTCGTCTGGCACGACCGGTTCCACGACCTCGGGCACACGGTCGACGGCATCCAGGACGCCGGCGAGCCGGGCATCCCGGGCGTGGTGGTCAACCTGCTGGACGCGTCCGGCACGACGGTCCTGGCCAGCACGACGACCGACGGGACGGGCTACTACGAGTTCGCCGACCTGGAGCCCGGCACGTACGTTGTCGGCATCGCCGCGGTGAACTTCCAGTCCGGCGCGGTCCTGGGAGGGACGGCCACGGGCGACTGGTACGCCACGGCGCAAGACGCGGGCGATGACGCCGCCGACAGCGACGGCGACACGGTCACGCACCGGTCCGCCCCGGTGGCGCTGGCGGCGGGCGAGCACAACCCGACGATCGACTTCGGCTTCTTCCAGACGTGCGTGGACCTGATCAAGACCGGCCCGGGCGAGGTGAACGTCGGCGACACGATCACGTACACCTTCGAAGTGATCAACTGCGGCGACGTGGTGCTGCACGGCGGGGCGTCGGTGTACGACGAGATGCTCAACCCCTGCGGCGATCACGAGATCTGGTGGGGCGTCGTCCAACCCGGCCAGACCCGGACCTTCACCCGGACCTACCCGACCGACTGCGGCGACTGCGGCGAGTTGGTCAACGTGGCGACCGTCATCGGCCACCCGATCGGCCCCGACGGCGCGCTGCCCAACGTCACCGACACCGACAGCCACACCGTCACCGTGGTCTGCGTCGCCCCCGAGCCGGCCAGCTTGGGCGACTTCGTCTGGCATGACAAAGACGTGGACGGCATCCAGGACGCCGGCGAGCCGGGCATCGGCGGCGTTGTCGTCAAGCTGCTGGACGCGGGCGACCTGTCCGTCGTGGCGACCACCACCACCGACGCGGCGGGCTACTACGAGTTCGCCGACCTCGAGCCCGACACGTATGTGGTCGAGCTGGCGGCGGGGAATTTCGTCGCCGGGGCCGTGCTGGGCGAGATGCCCAACGGCGACTGGTACGCGACGCTTCGCGACGCGGGCAACGACGCCGCCGACAGCGACGGCGACCGCACAACCCACCGCTCCGGTCCGGTGACGCTGGCGGCGGGCGAAGACAACCCGACGATCGACTTCGGCTTCTTCAAGGCGTGCGTCGAGCTGACCAAGGCCGGCCCCGCCGAAGTGACGACGGGCGACGTCATCTCCTACCACTTCACGGTCGTCAACTGCGGCGACGTCGTCCTGCACGGCGGGGCTGCGGTCTACGACGCGATGCTCCAGCCCTGCGGCGATCACCAGATCTGGTGGGACGTCGTCTGGCCGGGCGAGACCAAGACCTTTACGCGCACCTACCAGACGACCGACGCCGACTGCGGCGAGCTGATCAACGTGGCGACCGCAATCGGCCACCCGATCGGCCCCGACGGGGCGCTGCCCAACGTGAGCGATACCGACAGCCACACCGTGAACGTCCTGTGCGACCAGGGCGGCGGCGAGGGCTGCACGCCGGGCTTCTGGAAGCAGTGCCAGCACCTCGACGCGTGGGTCGAGTACGACCAGAACGACCGTTTCGAGGGTGTCTTCGGCGTCGATGCCTCCTGCGACTGGACGCTGCTGGAAGCCCTGCGCCTCGGCGGCGGCGGGGAGCAGGCCCTGGCACGGCATGCGGTGGCGGCCCTGCTGAATGCGGCGCATCCGGACATCGACTACCTGTACACAACAAACCAGGTCATCGGCATGGTCCAGGCGGCATACGCTTCCGGCGACTTCGAGACGACGAAGGACCTCTTCGAGGCGCAGAACGAGCTCGGCGGCTTCGATCTGGACAGCGACAGCATGGAGCCCGGCGACTACGTCCAGTCGGACGGCCTGATCGCCATCGACGCCGGCGACTACGACAACAGCGTGGCCCGCCGGGGCAACGAGTGGCGGTACGTCGACGTGCCCGGGGCCACCGGGGCCGGTGCGATGGGCACCGCCAACTACGGCAAGAACCAGAACCGCGACTACCGCAAGAAGAGCCCGCGGCTCGACTACGAGGTCAGCTTCCAGGAGTCCGGGGTGCACTACGTCTGGGTGCGAGGCATCGGGCCCAGCGGCGGCGACGACTCGCTCCACATCGGCCTCGACGGCAAGGAGATCAAGAGATCGGATCGCATCAGCGGCTTCGAGGCCGACTGGACCTGGTCGAAGTACACGATGGACGGCGCGCGAGCCACCCTCAAGGTCAAGAAGGCCGGCAACCACACCGTCAACGTCTGGATGCGCGAGGACGGGTTCATCCTCGACCAGATCATCCTGACGACGGATCCGTCCTTCGTACCCACAGGGGAGGGCCCCAACGCCAGCCTTCGAGAGGGCGCCGCGAATGTACCCGCATCCGCCGACGCGCCGGAAGCCGTGCCGGACGTGGAGCACACCCTCCTGGACAGCGCGGTTCGCTTCAACGGCTACGGCGACCGCCTGGTGATTCCCCACAACGACGGCTTCCTTCTCGACAGCGGCACGGTGAAGCTGTCGTTCAAGGCCGCCAACGTGTGGGCCACCCAGGGGCTCGTATCGAAGGACTCCTGGGGATATGACGACGGCGGGCACCTGCACGTCTTTGTCGAGTCTTCGCGGGTCAAGGTCCGGCTGCAAAGCACGAGCGTCTCGTACTGGTTGGAGTCCGGTCCGATCTCGTCCCACACGTGGTACGACGTAGCCCTGACGTTCGGCGAGGGCGGGATGAAGCTCTACATCAACGGGGAGCTGGCGGATGCCAACGGCTACGCCGGCGGCCTGGGAAGCAGTTCGGGCGGGGCCGGAAACCACGAGCCCATCGTTCTTGGCGCCAACGCCTGGTCCAGCAGCGACGGCCAGGCCAACAACCTCAAGGACTACTACTGCGGGCTGCTGGACGACGTGATCCTGGTCAACCGTGCGCTGTCCGCAGAGGAGATCCAGGGCGAGCAGGCCGACGACGCGGAAGCCATGGAAGGCCCCGAGACGATCGTCATCGAGGCCGAGGACTACAGCACCATTGACTCCGTCTGGCGGGTCCGCACAGACGCCGACGCCTCCGGCGGGGTGTACCTCACGACCGGCAAGAGAGCGGGCAACTTCTACAGCCAGCCTCCCGCCGACGACTACGCCCTGACATACGACTTCGAGGTCAGCCAGGGCGGGCAGTACCAGATCCTCGCGTCCGTCCAGGCCCTCAGCGGGAACGACAACTCGTTCTGGGTGAAGGTCGACGACGGGGAGTGGATTCTCTGGGACACGGCCGTCACGGGCGACGACTGGCAGTGGGAGACGGTCTCCGACCGGGACACCGGCGGCGAGCGCGTGCTGTTCGACCTGGCGGCCGGCAGCCACACGCTCCAGATCGCCATGCGGGAGGACGGCACGCGGCTGGATCAGATCGTCATCACCAATGACCTGTCGCTGGACCCGAATGCCCTCTAGGCGGCGGGACAGTCAACTCGCACTCGCGGCCCCGGCCGGACAGGTCGGGGCCGCGTTGCATGCGGGGCTACGCAGGCTCGGCCTCGGCACGCTGGCGCAGCTTGTAGCGCTGGATCTTCCCCGTAGCCGTCTTGGGCAACTCGTCGACGAAGAGGACCGTCCGCGGGTACTTGTGGGGCTCGGTGGCGCCCTTGACGAGCTTCTGCAGCTCGGAGACGAGGTCCGCCGAGCCTTCCCTCCCGTCCTTCAGCACGACGTACGCGCGGGGCTTGATCAGCTTGTTGGCGTCGGGCACGCCGACCACCCCGCTTTCCAGCACGGCCGGGTGACGCTTCAGAATCGCCTCCACCTCCGCCGGGGAGACGTACAGCCCGCTGACCTTGAACAGGTCGTCCGAGCGCCCCGCGTACCAGAAGTAGCCGTCCTCGTCCCGGCTGAACTTGTCGTGCGTGTCGATCCATTCGCCGAGGAACGTGTGCTTGGTCTGCTCGTGCTTGTTCCAGTACCCCGCGGCGATGCTGTCGCCCTTGATCAGCAGCGTGCCCATCTCCCCCGCGGCTGCGGGCTGGCGGCTCTCGTCCACGATCTTCCCCTCGTAGCCGGGCACGATCTCCCCGGTGCTGCCGGGCCTGGCGCGGCCGGGGCGGTTGGAGATGAAGATGTGCAGGATCTCCGTCGAGCCGATCCCGTCGAGGATCTCCACGTCAAAGCGTTCCTTCCATTGCTCGAAGATCGGCGCGGGCAGGGGCTCGCCCGCCGAGACGCACAGCCGCACCCGGCCCAGCGTCGTGCGCCCGGTCTTCTCCGCCAGCGCCAGCAGGGCGGCATAGCTCGTCGGCACGCCGTAGTAGACGGTCGGCTGGTGCCGGTCGATCACGTCGAAGACCACCTCCGGCATGGGCCGGCCCGGCAGCAGGACGGTCGTGCCCCCCGTCCACAGCGGGAAGTACAGCCCGTTGCCCAGCCCGTAGGCGAAAAAGAGCTTGGCGATGGAGAACGAGATGTCCGATTCCATCAGCCCGATCGTCTGACGGGCGTAGTAGTCCGCCGCGACGACCATGTCGTGCTGGAGGTGGATCGTGCCCTTCGGAAAGCCCGTCGTCCCGGAACTGTACAGCCAGAACGCCGCGTCATCCTTGCTCAGGTCCGCCGGGTCCAAGGAGGCGGACGCCTCGGCCATCAGGGCCGGGAACGACGGGAAGTCCGCCACCGGCTCGCCGGCAACGACAATGTGCTGGAGAAACTCCAGGTCCTCGTGGACGTCCAGCACGCGGTTCAGCAGTGACGAATGCACGACCAGCACGCGGGCGCGGCTGTCGTTGAGCAGGTAGCGGTAGTCCCGCGGATGGAGGATCGTGTTGGTGGGGATGGGCACCGCGCCGATCTTGATGGCCCCGAAGAACGCGTAGACGCATTCGGGGCAGTCGGGCGCGAGGATCGCCACCCGGTCCTCCATCCGCACGCCCAGTGCCCGAAAGGCGTTGCCCGCCCGGTTGACGTGCTCGTGCAGCGCGCGGTAGGTGACCGTCTCGTCCCCACACAGAATCGCCGCCTTGTCCCCCCGCCCTTCGGCCAGATGCCTGTCCACGAACACCTCGGCCGCGTTCATCCGCTCGGGAAGCTCCAGGTCCGCCATGTGAGTCTCCTTGCACGAAGGGTCGAGGGGCATTCTAGGGGCGCCGTCGGGCAAGTCAAGGGCCGCGCCCGGCGGCGGGCCGCTAGGGCCCGCGAATCCGCTTGGCTCGACCGGGCGAGGGCCGTAGCATCGCGGCAGCGGCACCAGTCCGGGAGCAGCGGCGGGGCCGGCGTGCCGCTGGTTCGAGGAGCGGACCGGGCAGCCGGCACAGCGCAGCGCGCAGCCGGCGGCGCGCCGTGGAAAGGACAGACGATGCAAGTGGTCGTGCTTGAGCGTGCCGTCCAGCGAAGCGAGTGGCCGGCGGTTCTCTGTGTACTGGTTCTGGTCGCTGCGGGGCCTGCATTGCCGGCCCTGGGCGGCGAGGGCTCCGGGGAGGGCGGCGCAGCGTGGCGAGAAGAGCACTTCCCGATCGCCGCACCTGCCGAGGCCAAGGTGTGGGTGGGCCCGGCCATCGATCCGGCCGAATGGCGCCCGGTCGACCAGCCGGACCTCGCGAAGGCCCTCGAAGCCGCGCCCGCGCTGCGAATCGAGGACGTCGCCCCGCCGCCGGAGCGGTGCTGGGTGGGCCACCGGCCCTACCTCGTGCCCAACCCCGACGGCAAGAGCTGGGACATGGTCTACCCGTACTACAACAAGTACCGCGGCGAGCAGGAAGTAGTGATCCACGACTTCGGCACGGGCAAGACCGGCCGGCAGACGCTCTCCACGCGGAAGGGCGACGAGGTCCTGACCCGCGAGCCGATCGGCTTCCATATGAAGCCCAGCTTCTACACGGCCGGAAAGCTCGTCTTCCCGATGTACGGGCCCGTGCTGTTCGTCGTCTATGACCCGGCGGAGGATCGGTTCGTCCACGGCACGAAGCCGTTCGGTGACGACGTCGTCCACGGCCGGTGCGTGCTCGGCATGGACGGGAGGATCTACGGCATCGGCTGGCCGAGGGACAGGAGCGGGTTCGTCGCTTATCGCTTCGACCCGAAGACGTACGAGGCGAAGCGCTACGGGCCGTTCGGCCCGCCGAACGCCCATCGGCGGGAACTGTACGCCCGGGCGATGATGTCCGGCGATTGGATCTACGCGGCGATCGGCGCCAAGCCGTGGCATCTCGTGGCGTTCAACGTCCGCACCGGGCAGGGCCGGCTCCTGGCGACCACGCAGGAGATTCTGGGCGATTCGGGCACGATCCGCTTCGATCGGATGAAGGGCGGGGTGAGCGGCACGATCCGGGAGGCGGCGAGCATCGAGGGGCTCACGGGCTTCGACACAAAGGAGTTCGCCTTCTGGCTCCACGACGGCAAGATTCACCAGTGCGAGGGCGAGGTCCCGCCGTGGTCGGACCGCCCCGCCGAGCCGCATCGCGACAAGCGCCACGCCTGGGCGCGGGAGTTCCAGGCCTGGCCGGCCGACTTCACCCCGCCCTCGCCCCCGCCGGAAATCAAGAGGGACGCGGGCGCCCCGGACGGCCGGGGGCGCGTCGAGCTGCCCTACCGGCTCGCGGGGCAGGCGCAGTGGAGCACGCTGGCGTACGGTGTCCGGATGTACCCGGGCGTGGTGCGGCTGCTGACGGAGGTCGCCCCCCACGTGCTCTTCGCCACCGACGAGGGCTACGGCCAGCACGTCTTCTACGACCTGAAGGCCCGGCGGATCCTGCGGGTGGGCGGCACGCTCAGCCCGTACTCGATGGGCCTGTTGGGAACGCGGCTGTACGTCTCGGGCTACCCGTCGTCGCAGATGTACGAGTACGACCTCGCCCGGCCAATCGGCCTGAGGCGGGAGCAGCCCAACCCGCGGCGCCTCGGCTACGTCGCGTCCAAAAACGACACGCACTGCCCCCTGGCGGGCACGATCGGCGGCGCCGACGGGCGGGTGTACTGCGCGGGGGTCACGTACGGCCGGCGACGCGAGGGCGGCGGCTTCGGCTGGTACGACACGAAGACCGGGCAGATCGGCGGCATGCCGATCGACGGCCACCGCATCTTCTGGATGACGGTCGCGGAGGGCGGGCGATACCTGCTGCTGTCCAGCAAGCTCGGCGAGAACGGCGAGCTGTTCTGCTGGGACACGCGGTCGCACGAGATGGCCTACCGCAAGAGGCTGCTGGGCGGCGGCCGGCCCGGGCCGATCGTCGAGGCCCTGCCCGGCGGGCTGATCCTCGGCCACCACGACAAGGGCGTGCTGTACGGCCTGCGGGCCGACACGGGCGAGGTCCTCTGGCAGAAGCCCGTGCCCGCCGGCCCCGTGACCGCCTTCGGCAGCGTCCGCCGCCACGCCTACGCCTTCCGCCGCGGGCCGGACGGACGGATCTGGTCCTTCTTCGGCAAGGTGCTCGTGCGCATCGATCCGCGAACCGCCCGCGTCGAGCCGGTCGGCCGCGTTCCGACCGATCCCGCACAGATCGCCTTCGCCGACGGCCGAGTCTACCTGGCCGGAAGCGACCGCCTGCGCCAACTCAAGGGCTTGCGCGTACCCGACCCGCGCCCGAACGCTGCCGGCCCCGCGCACTGAGGGAGTTACTTCAGCGCGAGAGGGAAGCACAACGGACGGCTGCCTGTCTACAACAGTGCAGGAGAAGCGCGTTCTGTGGCCGCGGCGACCGCTCTGAACGTGACCTGGTGTAGCAAGCGAACCGCAGTTGAGTCAGGGAGCGACGGTAGCCAGGAGCCATCGCATCCGTCGTCTTGTCTGTGTTCTGTTCGTGATCCTCGCAGCCACAATGCATGCCAAGGCAGCCGTGCCGGAACTCCTGGCCGACATCAACGGCGCGACGGACGGAGCTACTCGTGCCGTAGCGACTCGATGGGGTCCATGTGAGCGGCGCGGTAGGCGGGGTACAGGCCGAAGGTGATGCCCACGGCCGCGCTGATGCCGAACGCGAGGACCAGCGATTCGCCGGTGATGATGGTCGGCATCTTGCCGAAGTGGGTCACCAGCATGGGCACGATCAGCCCGAGGACGATGCCCAGCACCCCGCCGGTGAGCGTCAGCAGGAGCGTTTCGGAGAGGAACTGGAGGATGATGTCCCGCCGGCGGGCGCCGAGCGCGCGGCGGATGCCGATCTCGCGGGTCCGTTCGCTGACGGTGGCCAGCATGATGTTCATGATGCCGATCCCCCCCACCAGCAGTGAGATCGCGGCGATGGACCCGAGGACGATGTTGAAGATCCGCTTGGTGCGGGCGGCCTGGCGGAGCAGCTCGAGCGGGACGACGACCTGGTAGTCCTTCTTCTCGTGGAACCGCCGCAGGAGGGCTTCGAGGACGTCGCGGGTGGGCAGGACGGACTCGGTGGCGTCGACCTTGACGGTGATCTCCTGGAGCTCGACGCGTTCGGCCTGGCGGGTCCCGCCGACGAACCGGGTGTTCATCTCGCCGAAGCTGCGGCGGAAGGCCGTCAGCGGGATGTAGATGTTCCCCGCGACGCCGCCGCCCCCGGCCTCGCCGGTGGGCTTCGCGCCCCCGGCAAGCCCCGGTCCCGCGGCGGTCACCAGGCCGACGACCGTGTAGTACTTTCCCGCGACCTTGATATCGCGCCCGATCGGGTCGTCGACGGCGAAGAGCTGCTCGACGACCTGCTGATCGACCACGGCGACCGTCTGCTGGTACTCCATGTCGATGGGCGTGAAGAACCGCCCGCGCAGCAGCTGCGTGGGGTGAACCTCCGGGTACCATGGCACCGTGCCCACGATCTGGGCGGTGATCGTCCGGTTGCGGAAGAGGATCTCAAAGGTCACCAGGCGTTTGGGAATGACCTCCTTGACGTGCGGGAGCGTGCGGCGAATCCGCTGGGCGTCGGCGTACGTCAGGCCGTACGACTGGACCGTGTTGCCGGTGCTCCGTGCGGCACGGCCCTCGGCGGGCTTGACGGTGCGCAAGATGATGTTCCGCGAGCCCAGGCGGGCGATCTGCTCCTGGGCCTCCTGGCTGGCGCCCTCGCCGATGGCGAGCATGGCGACGACCGAGCAGACGCCGAACACGATGCCCAGCGCCGTCAGCGTGGACCGCAGCCGGTGCATCCAGAGGCTCTTGGCCCCCAGCTTGACCGTTCTTTTCAGCCGCAAAAAGAGCATGCTTCACGACGCATCCGACAGGCGAGACAAGGGGTCTCCTGGCCCTTCGATCTTCTCCGTCCCACGGGGATCACCCGTTGTTCTCGATTCGCTCGATCCGGCCGTCCAGCAAGTGGATGATGCGCTGGGCGCGGCGGCCGACGTGGTCGTCGTGCGTCACGATCACCAGCGTCTTGCCCTCCTCGTGCAGGCCGTCCAGCAGGCCGAGGATCTCCGCGCCGCTGCGGGAGTCGAGGTTGCCGGTCGGCTCGTCGCCCAGGAGGATGAGCGGGTCGTTGGCCAGGGCGCGGGCGATGGCCACCCGCTGCTGCTGCCCGCCGCTGAGCTCCGTCGTGCGGTGCCGCAGGCGGTCGCTCAGGCCGACCATCGCCGCCAGCTCGCGGGCGCGCCGTTCGCTGTCGGCCTCCGACCAGCCCTGGTAGATCATGGGCACTTCGATGTTCTCGATGATGTTCAGTTGGTGGATGAGGTTGTACGACTGAAAGACGAACCCGATCCGTGCCCCGCGGATGGCGGACAGCTCGTCGTCGTCGAGCTGCGAGACGTCTTGGCCCCCGATCAGATACCGCCCGGAGTCCGGCCGGTCCAGGCAGCCGATCAGGTTCAGCAGCGTGGACTTGCCCGACCCGCTGGGCCCCATGATGGCGACGTACTCGCCTTGGGCGATTTCGAGGTCCACCCCGCAGAGGACCTCCAGCCGGGTGGCGCCCATCTGGTAGGCCTTGGAGAGATTCTCGGTCCGGACGGTCGACATCGCCGGGCAGGTGGCGGGCGGGCTCGTGGCGGCGGCGGGCGCGGTCATTCGGCGCTGCCCGGTTTCGCTGCGGGCGGGGCGGTCTGATTGGGGTCCGGGGCCGCCGAGGCGGCGTCGGGCCGGTCGGGGTCCTCCTCGTCGGGGTCCGTCTGCTCCGGGCGGTTGTCCGGCCGATCGCCGGGCTTCTCCTGCGCCGCTTCCTCTTCCTTGTCGGTGAACCGCGGCGGGACCAGCGAGATCACGTCGCCGGCGGCCAGCCCGGACTGGATCTCCACGAAGCTGTCGTTGAACTGCCCCGTCTCCACCGGCCGGGCCTCCAGGCCCGCGTCCGTCACCCGGTAGCACATCTTCTGGCGGTTCTGGCTGGCGACGGCCTGGAGCGGCACGCACAGCACGTCCTTCAGCTCGTCGATGACAATCTCGATCTTGGCGGACATTCCCGGCCGGAGGACGTGATCCCGCCCGTCGATCGAGACGTGCGTCGTGTAGACCTTCAGGCCGGTGTTCATCCAGCGGCTCTGCGGGTCGGGCAGGGGCGCGACGGTCTCGACCTTTCCGGTGAACACGCTGTCGGGGAACGGGTCGGCGGTCACGCGCACGGGCAGCCCCGCGCGGACGCGCTCGATCCAGGACTCGTGCACCTGCACGACGGCGGCGACCTCGCTGGAGTTGGGGATGGTGAGGATCTTCTGCCCCTTGTGCACGATGTCCCCGATCTCGATGGGGTCGCGCTGGCGGGCCTCGTAGTTCATGCTCGTGCTGTAGATGACCAGCCCGGCGGTCGTCGCGCGGATGGTACAGGCGGCGAGCTGCGTCTCGAGCTTCTCCCGACGCTCCTTCTGCAAGGCGAAGGTGGCCTCGGCGCTGTTGAGCTTGGCCTGGGCCTGCGCGAGCTTGGCCCGAATGCTCGCCCGCGTCCGGTCGAGATGCCGCTTGGCCTCCTGGAAATCGCTGAAGAGCTTCTCGACCTCCTTGGCCAGGTCGTACCGCAGGAACAGCCGCATCGCCGTGTTCGCCTGCTGGAGGTCGATCTCCGACCGCTGACGGGCCAGCTCGTCGCTCTCCAGCTCCGAGGCGGCGACGTACTGCTTCTCGTGCAGCCGCTTCGTGCCCCGAAGGCGGTTGTCGTCCCGCTTCAGGACCCCCTTGGCGAGCTTGATGTTGGACTCCAGCAGGCGCTTGGCCTGGAGGGCCGCCCCGCCCCACCGCGGGCTGTTGGCGTCGCTGACGAGCTCCCGGACCAGGTCCGCGATGACCTGCTCGGCCCGGCCGGGGGATTCGTACGCCTTGGCGATCAGCTCGTCGGCCAACTCCTCGGAGAGGTACTTCTCGAGGTCCATGCGGGCGAATTTAACGGCCAGCAGGGCGGCCTGCTCGTCGGACTCGTTCTGCTTCTCCTGGATTGCCAGGGCCTCGCGGGCCTCGGTGTGGTCGGCCTCGGCGGAGGCGTAGGCGATCTTCTGCTGGGTGTAGTATTCCTGGAGCTCGGACGTGTCGAGCTGCACGAGGATCCGCCCCTTGCGAACGTCCTCCGGGGAGATGTACGTCCCCTCGCGGACGACGTCCACGATGGAGGCCCGCCCTTCCAGCTCGCAGATGTAGTCCGTGTAGGAGCGGGCCTGGATCTCGCCGGACTGGATCACGCTGATCGTCAGGTCCCGCCGCTGCACCTTGTACACGGCGCGGGTCCGGGTCCCGTCTTGGTCCGGCTGGAGCGAACCCCACCCCCAGATCGCGCCGCCCAGCAGGCCGGCTGCAATCAGAACGCCGGCCGCCGAAAGGACCGGCCGGGCCACGAACATGCTCCCTTTTCTCGCCATCATGGTCATTGTAACCCCTCGGCGGGCCGATCAGTCCTTTCTTGGCTCGATCTTGGCCGGCCGGGTCGACGGGCCCGGCGGGTCCGCTTCGCCCGCCCCGCGCCGCAGGACCCTCTTGTCGGGCATTTTCCACATGCCGTCCGGGAGGACGTGCAGCAGCCCCACGTCCCGGTAGAACCGCAGCGACGCGAGCGTGTAATCGACCAGGGCGGCCGTCTTGGCGTTCTGGGCGCGGACCAGGTCCTCCTGGGCGTCGAGGTAGCTGCGCGCCGTCGCCCGCCCTTCCTGGAGCAGGATCGACTGCATGTCCACGCGTTTCTCGGCCAGCTTGAGGCTGGTGCGCTGAATCTGGTAGCTGGTGTGGGCCTCCGACAGGTCGCGGTGGGCCTGGCGAACGTCCAGCCGGACCTGGTCGGTCTGCTCGTCGTGCGTGCGTTTCTCGTCGGCCAGGGCGATCAGCGCCTCGCGATAGGCGTTCCGCTCCCGCTTCCGGTCCAGGGGCAAGTCCACGTCCAGGCCCACGCCGTACGAGCCCTTGTGGTACTGCAGCCGGGTCGCGTCTCGCGGGTCCGTCGAGGGCACGCTCGCGCGGGCGGTCAGGTTGAGCTCCGCCTGGAGGGCGTCCGCGGCGACGTCCACCTTGCGCCGGGCGTCGTCCACGGCGTCGCGGGTGTTGGCCAGGTCCAGGCGCAGGGCCAGGGCCGTCTCGACGGCGCGGTCCAGCGGGGCGTTCGGCTCGGCAACCCCCGCGGCCTCCAACGCCTTCAGCTCGTTCGGGTCCAGGGAGACCTCCGCGTCCGCGGGCAAGGCCAGGCGGACCTTGAAGTGGTCGAGCGAGGCCTCGTACGTCTCCCGGGAGCGGGTGTACTCGTCCAGGGCCCGGAGGGCCGACTGGCGGACCTCGCCGGCCTGGAACTGCGGGACCCGCCCGGTGTCGGCCATCATCTCGACGCGCCGCTGGTTCGCGCGGAGGTTCTCGTAGTTCAGCCGGTCGTTCTCCACGCGGTCGAGGGCCTGGAGGACACCGAAGTAGTCGGTCACGATCGAGACCACGAACGTCTTACGGAAGCGGTGGAACGACCGGATCTGGTAGAGCGTGTCCCGCTCGGCCTGGGTGAGGCCCTCCTGGGCGACCTTCCGCCCGAATCCGCGAAGCAGCGGCTGGGTCATGCTGGCGCTCAGCACCGTGGTCAGCGAGCTGCGCGGATCGCCCGTGAGGTACTCCAGCCAGGCCAGGGCGATCCCCACGCCGACTTGCGCGCCGTCGGCGAGGGCCCGGTCGAAGCCGACGGCCGCGGCCGCGCCAACGCCCTCGTCGTCGGCATCCCGCGCGTACTCCGCATTCAGAGTGGCCAGCCAGCGGCGGGCGAACTGGTGGCGGGCGAGCGTCAGCGCGAGGGCCTGGGAGTACAGCAGCTCCTTCTGGCGCTGGTACGAGCGGTTTTGCCGCGTCGCCACGGCCACGGCGCGGGCCAGGCGCAGCGGCCCGCTCCGCACGGGCTCGTTGGGGGCGGAGTCGGGCGCCGCGAGGGCGTAGTCGACCTTCTCGCCGAACCGGGCATCCCACTTGTCGTCGAGAATGCGGTAGACCTCGTCATCGGCCTGGCGTACATGCTGTTCGGGACGCAGACACCCGCTCCCGAACGTGCCCGCTGCGTACAGGGCCGCCAGTCCCATCGCGGCCCGCCGCGAGGCCCGCGCCTTGCCCAGACTGTTCCTGCTGCTCATACTCAACGACCACTCCGTCGAACCGGGCAGTATGCATTCGGCCGCGGGCCCTGTCAATCGCGACGCGAACAAGGCGGCAAAGCCCAATCCCTACGAAAGCCTCCGTCCATCCGTGCCGATACCAGCACCGGTGGGGCAAGCCATGACAGAATGTCAGTTAGCGGCGCAGACGTGGTTTTGTGCTTACCCGATCTTCGACCGGGAGTTAGAGGTGTTCGCCTACGACCTCGACTTCCCGGACGGGCTGACGTCCGTATGCGACACGGCCTTGACCGAGCGCGGCCGGGAGGCCCCGGCGGCCCCGCTGGACATCGCCTCGGTCGTCGGGGCGGCGAAGGCACATATCCTCTTTTCGCGGGAGCAGTTGCTGATGGAGCTGCCCGTCCTGTTTCCCGCCGAACAGCTCATCGTCGGCGTTCCCGAGTGCGATCTGCCCGACGAAGAGCTGCTCGGCACGTGCGGCAGGCTGGCCTCCCTCGGCTACCAGTTCACGGTCCCCTATTCCCCGGAGGGCGTCTTGGGGAAAGGACCTCCGGAATTCCCCGCGATCGTGCGGATACACGGGACGCGGCCCGAGCCGAGTCTCGCCGAGGTCTGCCGGCAACTCCAGGAGCGGGGCCAGCCGATACTGGCCGACCATTTGGAGCGGGGGTCGGAATACAGCGAGGCCGCCGCCCTCGGGTGCCGGTACTTCGAAGGCGATTTCTATCGACGCCCGAAGCGCCGGACCAGCCGGAACCGCCAGGACCCACCCCTGTCGGAGGCCCAGCACCTGCGGCTCCTGGAGCGGGTCAATCGTACCGACCAGCCGTTGGAGGAGTTGGAGGCACTGATCTCGCAGGACGTCACGCTGACGTTCCGGCTGCTGCGATTCGTCAACTCCGCCTGGTTCGGCTTCCGGCAGGCGATCCAATCGATCCACCACGCCCTGGTGCTGCTAGGGCCGCCGGAGATCCGTAAGTGGGCCTCGACCTTGGTCTTGAACGCAATGGGCGGGGACAAGCCCCGGGAGCTGTTCCGCAGGTCGCTGATCCGGGCCCATCTCGCCGAGTGCGTGGCGCTGGAATCCGGCAAGCGGCACCGCGGGTCCGAGGCGTTCCTGATGGGCATGTTCTCCCTGGCCGACGCCCTGACCGATACGCCCCTGGAACGCCTGCTCAACGGTCTGCCGCTGTCCAAAGACATCACGACGGCCTTGCTGGCCGAACGCGGCGAGCTCGGCCCCATCTGCCGACTGGTGGCCGCGTACGAGCAGGGGCACTGGGCCGATGTCCGCCAGGCCGCTCCGGGCCTGGGACTGGATGCCGCCACGATGCCCGGACTTTTCGCAACCGCGAGTCGCTGGGCGGACGAGGCCATGGCCTCCATGTAAGTGCGCGC